>Ga0182014_10000040_pt1 | contig 121041 bp, 83 predicted proteins | sample 612S2DmetaG_FD_120489 | JGI IMG/M metagenome (GOLD analysis project Ga0182014, IMG submission 120489) | Permafrost microbial communities from Stordalen Mire, Sweden - 612S2D metaG | ecosystem: Environmental > Terrestrial > Soil > Wetlands > Permafrost | place: Sweden: Stordalen | collected... | reverse complement strand
CTCCCGTCACCGCTATGGAGATCATGCTGGGCAAGCTCGCGCCTTACTTCATCGTTGGAATGTTCGATGTCGCCGTCTGCGCGCTGATCGCCATCGCCTGGTTCAAAGTGCCATTTCGCGGATCTTATCTGACGCTCGCCGTCGCCTCCGCGCTCTTCATGATCGTAGTGCTGGCGCTGGGCTTTTTTATATCGGTTGTAGCCAAAAGCCAATTTACCGCCAGCCAGATTTCGTTGCCGGTTACTTTTTTGCCGGCCTTCTTGCTTTCGGGATTTATCTTCGCCATCGACCAGATGCCCGTGCCATTGCAGTGGATCACGCGCTTTATTCCCGCGCGCTATTACGTCTCGGCACTCAAGAAAATTTTTCTTAAGGGCACGCCTACGGCTATGCTCGCCGCTGATTTCGTTCCGCTGGCGATTTTCACCGTCGTGCTGACCTTTGTCGCCACGCACGCATTTCACAAGCGGTTGGATTAGGGGAGGGAAGCGATGTTTGCGCGCATCAAGCAGATGATCGTCAAGGAATTCATTCACGTTCTGCGCGACAAACGCATGAAGGCGATCCTTATCGTTCCGCCGATGATCCAGATGCTCATTTTCGGTTACGCGGCGACCTTTGAAATTCACCACGTTCCCACTGTCGTTCTCGATCTCGACCATAGCCAGGAGAGCAGGGAACTGATTTCGCGCTTCACCTCCAGCCCCTACTTCAGCGTTGAGCGTCAGCTCACCGATGCGGAGCAGATTCGCCAACTGGTCGATCGCGGCGACGCCACTATTGGCATCGAGATCGACGCAGGCTTTGCACAAAAATTGCGCAAGGGCGGGACCGCGCCGCTGCAAGTGGTTGTCGACGCTACCAACTCGAACACCGCGCTGCTGGCCTCTTCTTACGTCGCGCAGATCGCGCTCTGCTTCGCCCGCCAGGCGCGGCAGCAGCGTATGGAACTCATCGCGCCGCAATTCGTCGCGCAGATTCCATCCGTGAGTCTCGAACCTCGGCCCTGGTACAACCCCAACTTCAGCAGCCGATGGTTCTTTGTTCCCGGCGTGATCGGCAGCCTCACCGTCATTATCGTCATCACGCTCACCGCATTCGCCGTAGTGCGCGAGCGCGAGATCGGAACCCTCGAACAAATCATGGTTACACCCATCCGCCCGGCCGAATTTATTCTGGGCAAAACGCTGCCCTTCTTTCTCATCGGTCTGGCCGATGTGGCATTGATCGCTACCGTGGGCACGCTTTGGTTTCAAGTGCCTTTTCGCGGACATATCTCGGTTTTGTTTTTGGGCACGGTGCTCTTTTTGCTCTGTATGTTGGGCGTGGGGTTGCTCATCTCCACCGTCTCGTCGACGCAGCAGCAGGCGCTGGTGACGGCATTCTTCTTCATCATGCCGGCCATTGTCTTTTCGGGATTTGGATTTCCCATCGCCACCATGCCGCAATGGTTGCAGTACTGCACCTATCTCAACCCGCTGCGCTATTTCCTCGTGGTGCTGCGCGGAAGTTATCTGAAGGGCGTGGGTCTTGACATTCTTTGGCCGCAGATGGCGGCCATGGCGGCTCTTGGTACAAGCCTGCTGACGCTGGCCGTTTTGCGCTTCCACAAAGCGCTCGATTAAACAGGCTGCGGAAAAACTCGCAGAACGCCCTTCAACAAGTGGCTTTGTAACAGGGCACGACTTTAGTCGTGCCGCAAATGCAATCAAATCAATGTGCCTTTAGGCCCTGCTAATCTTCGATTTCCCTCAATAGACCTTTTTCCGAAGCCTCTTTAGCCCCGGCACTTTCGCTCACGCGGACTTTGCCTTATCTGCGGCCACATTCCGCACATCAAAAATGACTTGTCATTCTGACCGAGTCGAAGAACCTGAGGTTGCTTTTCGCCAATCCCTATCCCAAATCAAATTCTCTCGCCAACACTTTGCTAATGACTGGCCGACTCATCAGTACGAATTGAGATTGGTGAGTGATTCGGGGATTTGGCACTCATTGACGCGCAAAAGATTGCGGGACTGAGCGGCGTTTAAGGGGCGTAATATCTTTCCGACGGCGCGTCTATGTCTCCCCGGTCCCCAACCGCGAGGGACCAGGGCCACCCGCCTTACATCATGAACGCCGAACTCGCATTTGATACGTGTTGGGAAGACCTGCACCACCGGAACGAAAGCCCGGATCTTCAACTATATAGGTTTCAATACCTGATGGTGTTTGACGGCTGATGGTATTCCCGCTCTGTATCGGAATGTCCGTCCGTTCAGTAAAAATCATATTGTTCTGAACGGATGCAGGAATATTGGTGAAAGTCCGACCATCCTTGGCCGTCACAGAAATCAGGTCATTCATTAGGTCTGCGAACATAATGCAATTGAGTGTAGCAGAGTGGGAGCAGGAATCCTTTCGGAAACACGGGGGAAGGCGAAGGCTATACCCTTCCGCCGAAGAGCACTCCTAGGAGACCCAACCGCCAAGGCACCGCCTACCAGATTCCGCGGAATTCTGGATTTACGGTAACAGGCCAATGCACTCATTCATTCATCACCGCTCCGTTCACTCCATCAAGCTGACAGGTGAGAGCTGAAAGCTATTTCATTTGCGCTGCTTGCACAAAATTTCCCTCAGCAGGCGCACAATCTATCTAGGGCCGCTGCCTATGCTACGGAGCAGGGAAGAGCCGGCCCTCCCCCTCAAAAATCCAAAAAAAGACAAAAAACGCGCGCGAATGTGCACGTTAAAAATATAACTATATATTTATCAGTTACATATAAAATCGACCACGAAGAATTTGGGACAAATTCGTTCGATTTTGTCTCCCAAATGGGCCAAATTTAAGGCTAAATCGCCCTTTTTCCGGCTTTTTCCGCGTTTTTTTTCCCTGTTTCGGCGGAAATTGTTTCAGGAGAAACTGATCCGTTCGATAAAAATCGAGGCCAGCTTTTCTACGTTGCGCTGCAAGTTGTACTTTTCAACGACGCGCGCCCGTCCGTTTTTGCCGAGCCGCTGGCGCAGTTCGTTGTCGTCGATCAGCCGCGCCAGCGCGTCGGCCAGAGCCTTCACATCTGAAGGCGGCACGAGCAAACCGTCTACGCCGTCGACGATCAGCTCCGGAATGCCGTTGATTCTAGTCGTAACGCAGGGCAACTCCATCGCCATCGCTTCCATCAGTACGACCGGCAGCCCCTCAGCAAAACTCGGCAGACAGAAGGCATCGGCCGCGGCATAAAAATCGCGAATTCTCTCCTGATCGATTGCGCCCTCGAATACTATCGATTTGCCCGCCACGCTATGCGCCGCGTGATTGTGCAGCGAGGCTTTATCTGGTCCATCGCCTACCAGATGCAGACGCACTTGCCGGCCCTCGCGCCGAAGCTGCTCGACGGCGTCGATAAGAATATGTTGGCCCTTGGCCGGCGTCAAACGACCGACGCAAAGAATCTCGAAGGGCGTTGCGGTCTGCTGTTTGGGCCGCGGCGCAAAAATTTCAGGATCGACACCGAGAGGAGAAACGACGAACTTGCTCCACTGCTCGTTGGGCGAGAGCTTCATCATCTGGCTGCGCGCAAAAGCGCTGATGCAGCAGATAAACTCCGCCGCGGCGATTTTTTCCGCCAGCAGTTGCCGCTCCGCGTCGTAAAACTCGTCGGGGCCGTGCACCGTAATCGAATAGCCGAAGCCGAAGACGGTGCGCACGAAAAGACCCACGCTCGCCGCCTGCGAGGCCAGATGCACGTGCAGGTGATGCAGCTTTTTGCGCCGCATCCACTGGCCGACCATCAGCGCTTCGGTCCAGTACATCAAATATAGATAGAGCCGCCTGAGATCGAAATTTGCCAGCGTGACGGCTTTGGCCAGGCCGCGCCAGTAGCCGCTGAAGTTTGTTTCGAGCGTTAGCAGGTGCGCTGACGCCGCTCCCAGAAGACCGTGTTTCTTGATGTAGTAGGTGTGCGCGGCCTCGGCGGCCTCGGCCGCGGTGAGCCGCTCGGGCGCGCGGTCGGGCCGGTTGATCGAGGCTGTTTCGATGCGGAAGCCTTTTTCGCGCAGAGCCAGAATCTCGCGCAGCACAAAGGTCATCGACAGTACCGGATAGGTGCTGACCAGATACGCCAGGGGGCGCGTCGGTGCGGATACGTGCGGGGCGGCCATCGGTTCCTCTTTGCGCTTCATTTTACGACGTTTACCTAGACAGTTTGTTCTGTAGAAATCCAGCATTCGCCCCGGTTCGCCCGGCGGAGGTGACCGATCCGCTTCCTGCGGGCTTTTCCGGCGCGCCCTCGGCCGAGGATTGATACTCTAACAATCGTGAATCGACATCTCGACCAGCGGCTGCGTATTGCCGCCATCAACTTTCTCAATCCCGCGCCACTGATGTGGGATTTCGAACATCCTCCGCTCTCTTCGTCCTTAGCCCAGCGCTACCGGATCGACTACATGACGCCCGCCGAGTGCGCCGCACGGCTTGTTTCCGGCACGGCCGACGTCGGCCTGATTCCCATTGCCGCGCTCGCCTCGGCCCCCACTTTGCGCATCCTGCCCGGCTGCACGATCGCCTCAAAAGACCGCGTCCGCTCCCTGCTGCTGGTGCATCGCGCCAATCAACCGCTCGCCGAAATTCGTTCCGTTGCGGCCGATACCGCCAGCCGCACCACGGTCACCTACGCCCGGCTTCTCTTCCATCAATGGGGCAACCCGGAGGTGCCATTTATCCCCATGGCCGCCAATCTCGACCAAATGCTCAAGCGGGCAGAGGCCGCTATCGTCATTGGCGATCCGGCGCTGCTGGCGCTTGAAGCGCGCGAGCAGCGGGAGCAGCGCACAGGCGAAGAGCTCGTTTATCTTGATCTTGCACATGAGTGGCGCTCGCTTACCGGCCTTGTTTTTGTCTCCGCCATATGGTGTGCCTCGGAGACTAGCACGCTTGATGACAGCCACGTGAGTGACTTTCTTCTTTCCCGCGACCATGGTTTGGCTAATATCGACGCATTGGCCGCCGAATGGTCTGTCCGTCTGCCGCTTTCGGCAGAGTTGATTCGCTCTTATCTGGCCTCGAATATTCACTATCGGCTTGATCAGGAGTGCCTGGAGGGGATGAAAGGATTCTTTCGCATCGCCGGCGAATGTGGCGTTTTGCCGCCGTATTCGGTCTCATTGAATGCCGAACTTGGCGTATGAAATGAAATAGATTAAATAAAACGTCTAATTTGAGTAAAATACTGCTGCGTAATTGATTAATTGAATTATTTAATCAATTTATTTATCAGTAAGATGCAACTGCGACTCTCCTTGTCAATATGCCGCGCGCAACGTGCTCCGACCGTGCAACCTGCCCAGGTATCGAGTTGAGGTCGCGTTAAGAGAATCTAAGGTATCTCTTAGTTGTGTAACAGGTTATTGACTTTAGCTCTCTCGTGGAAATTTGATGCGTTCCGTCCCGTTTTTGGCAGCATTACTGCAATGGCATTCCACAGAGGTTGCGATTTTCGATCTGCGCCGATGGACAATGTCACGATAACTTCGTATGGCACCAGCATCAGTCCTGGCCTGTAGCCACCGGGAAGTTTTTCGGCTCTGCCTGGGGAGCGGGAAAGTTTGACGGTTACGGAAGCCAGCCCGGAAACTCCAGAGGTGAGCCGACCAAAGCACACGCGAAGGAGCCCCCGGATGGACCGATTTGAGAGTTTAAGACACTCCGTATGAGAGTGCAAATGCCATGTAGGGGGGCATTCCTAAATGCCGCCGCCGAGCGCTTTATGAAGAATTACGGCAGCTCTGGGGAGAAGTCTTCCACTGTCTGGCTAGGAAAAATAAAAGCCTGATACTGGAAGGGCATTTAATGCAGTGATTTTCAGATGGTTGCGCTACACTAGCCTTGCAGTGCTTGAAGATGCCTCCCGGCGGCAGCGAGAATTCATTCGGAAAGCACAATTCCCGAATTGACAAATTGCCTTCTGTTCATTCCACTCTTGCATATTTTCCCCGAATCGCGTAATGATGTGCAGGAAGTGTTGGCCAAGTCGCATCACACTGGAAAGATACCCGGCTACAAGCCGGACTTCGACTGGCCTTTGGCCGGCGTTCGCTTCTTTTGATTCCTCTACCAGATCTGACGTGATCGACCGCGCGATAAGTGCGGGAGGAGGAATGCCATGTCCACTCAGATACTCTATGCGCCGCTCGATCCAGCGACCATCGGCCCGGCTTCACGCTACATACGCGAAACTCGAGACGAGCTTCTGGCCTACGATGTCGAGGAACTGGCTGCCGTGCGCCTTTCAATACTTCTCACTGCCAAGTGGGTGGAATCGGAAAGCGAAGACCCTGAACGTCGCGACGAACTGCGCCAAGACCTTGCAATTCTGCGCAAGCACTATGGCGATATGCTCGATGAAATCGCCATGACCTTCGGCGTGAATTCGGCGATGAAGGCCAAAGAAGAGGTTGAAGAGTCCGTCGTCATTCCCTCCGAGAAGCCGTCGGAGGAGGAGCTTTGCGGCGAGTACGAAGGCGGCGCGGGCGATCCAGGCCTTTAGTCACGGAGCGATTTTTCTGCTCTCACTCGGGTCTCCCCTTCGCGTGCGCTCCGCGCTAGACTTTTACTTATGCCAGCGCGCAAAACTTCAGGCAAAAAGAAAATCTCCGCCCGGCCCGCGCTTCGCGGCCCGTTAGCCCCGGCTCGCGTCGCCGCTATTCTCAAGGCTCTCGACGAAGCCTATCCCAATGCTGATTGCGCTCTCGTCCATCGCTCGCCCTGGGAACTGCTGGTCGCGACCATTCTTTCGGCGCAGTGTACCGATGTGCGCGTCAATCTGGTTACGCCCGAGCTTTTCCGCCGCTTTCCCTCGCCTCAGGCCTTTGCCGCCGCCACTTTGGAAGAGATTGAAGAGGCGATTCGCTCGACTGGCTTTTATCACAACAAAGCCAAGTCCATTCAGGGAGCGGCCAAAAAGCTCATCGCCGACTTTGGCGGTTGTGTGCCGCAAACTTTAGCCGAACTGACGACTCTGCCCGGCGCTGCTCGCAAAACCGCCAACGTCGTTCTTGGCGTGGCCTTCGGCAAGGCCGAGGGCGTGGTCGTCGACACACACGTTTTGCGCATCACCCGCCGCCTGGAGCTGGCCAAATCTGAAACGCCGGAAAAAGTCGAGCAGGAGTTGATGCGAATTTTGCCGCGCAGCCGTTGGATCGGCTTCTCGCACCAGATTATTCACCATGGCCGCCAGATTTGCCAGGCGCGCAAGCCCAAGTGCAACCAGTGCGGCCTGGAGCCGCTTTGCCGCGCCAAAGACAAAAGCTGGAACTCGTAACGGAATGGAAAAGGGCGCGCATACGAAGCGCACGAGAGCTGTTCAGCCGCGCTTCAGCAGTTGTTCCGCTGCCGCGATTAGCCCCGGAATGTCGGAGGGTGAGGCTTCGGCCGCCGGCTCCCAGCCCCGCTCACGCAGCGTTTGGCTCGTAATAGGACCGATCGAAATCGCCGCCACACCGGCGAAAGGGAACTCCAGTCCCGCCTGTCGCGCGGCTTCGGCCAAGTGAGTCACGCTGGACGAACTGGTAAAGGCCGCGACGTCGAGGCCGGCTGCCAAGGCTGCGCGAAGCTGCTCCGGCGCGGCCTCCGGTAAAACATTCCGGTAAGCGTCTACTACATTGACTGCTGCTCCAGCTGCCCGCAGTGCATCGGGAATCACGTCGCGGGCGACCTCGGCTCGTGCCAGCAAAATCTTTTGTCCTGCGATCTGGCTCGAAGACAGGCATGTAATCAGCGCTTCGGCCACATAATCTTCCGGAACCAGCGCAATCGTCAGTCCAGCTTTGCGCGCCGCCGCCGCGGTTGCTTCGCCGATTGCGGCGATCTTCAAATGCGTTGCTGTCTTCAGCTGAAGGCCCTGCGCCGACGCGTGTTCGGCGAGCGCGCGCACGGTATTTGCGCTGGTCAAAATCAGCCAGTCGTAGCCGTCGAGCGCGGCAAGCGCGCGGTCCAGCGTCTGCAAGTCCTCGGGCGGGCGGATCTCCAACACAGGAACCTCGACCGGATCGGCGCCCAGCGCGCGCAGTCCCTCGCTCAGTTTGCCGGCTTGATGGGTTGCGCGCGTAACCAGCACGCGGCGCCCCGTGAGCGGCAGCGCCGTCATCGCAGAGCCTCGGCCAGCAGCGGCGCCGCGCCGGCTTCGATCAGCTTGGAGGCGGTTGTCAATCCCAGTGCTTCCGGATCGGTCTCCGCGCGTTCCTCGCTTAGATGTGTGCGTACGACCTCTCCTGTAGTTGGCGAGGCGACGACGCCGAAGATTTCCACCCAGCCTTCGTGCTCGGATGCCGCGCGGCAGTGGATTCCGATTGGAACCTGGCAGCCGCCGCCCAGCGCCGCCAGCGCTGCCCGCTCGGCCGTAATGGCAAAGCGCGTGTCGGGGTGGTCGAGCGCGGCGACGGCGGCGATGGTTGCCGCGTCGTCTTTGCGCGTTTCGATTCCCAGCGCGCCCTGGCCGGCCGCTGGGCAAAAATCCTTCGGATCGAACCGCTCCCGCACCCAATCAGTGTGGCCCAGCCGGTCCAGCCCGGCGGCGGCCAACAGAATTGCATCGACCTGCCCGGCAGCTAGCTTACGCAGCCGCGTGCCGACGTTGCCGCGAAACTCCAGCAGCGCCAGCTCAGGCCGCAGCGACTTTAACTGCGCGCGCCGCCGCTGGCTGCTGGTGCCCACGCGCGCGTCCTGGGGCAGCGCGGCCAGGTTCTTATATTTGAGCGAAACAAAAACGTCGCGCGGATCGGCGCGCTTGGGCGTTGCCGCCAGAGTGAATGGTTCCGGCAACTCTGTGGGCAAATCTTTGAGCGAATGTACGGCCAGATCGATGCGCCCTTCGGCCAGCGCTTCCTCAATCTCTTTGGTGAACATTCCTTTGGCGCCGACCTGCGCGAAAGTGACCTCCTGCAGCCGGTCGCCGATGGTCTTGATGACTTCGATTTCGGTTTCATGTCCGGCCTCGCGCAAAAGCGCCGCCACGTGGTTAGCTTGCCAGAGCGCGAGCTCTGAGCCGCGACTGCCAATGCGTAGCTTCATGGCCGCGCCTCCGCGTTTTCCGTGGGACTCTTCGCCGTTTCCGCCGCCGCTTCGTCTTCCGCCGGCACGATTGACCATTCGTCGCAGAGCGACTCAATCCGCGCCGAATTGCCTGTGCATGCCGCCTGCTTGAGCGCATGGATCGGAGAATGAAGAAATTTGTTGACCAGTCCGCGCGTCAGCGCCTCGACGGTGGCTTGCTGTTCGGCCGATAGCGCGCCCAGCCGGCCGTGGAAGTGATCGAGTTCCGCCCGGCGAATCTCTTCGGCTTTTTGTTGCAGCGCGACGATCGCCGGCGCGGCGCTGACGCTTCGCTGCCGCTGACAGAAGCGTTCGACCTCGGCCGCGATCAGCGCTTCGGCGTCGATCGCCTCGCGGCTGCGCTCTTCCATGTGCGCGGCGGCCACCTGCTGCAGGTCGTCGATGTCGTAGACGAAGATGCCGTCGAGGGTATTCAGCGCCGGGTCAACGTTACGCGGTACGGCCAGATCGATGAAGAACATTGGCCGGTTGCGCCGGCGGCGCAGGAACTTTTGCCCGTGTATCTTGCCGAAGATCGGATGTGGCGCGCTGGTTGAGGCGATCACGATGTCCGCTTCGCCGGCCGTTTCGTAGAGTTGCTCGAGGGGGACCGCGCGACCGCCGATCGTCTTGGCGATCAGGGCCGCTTTTTCCAGCGTGCGGTTGGTCACGATGACGTCTGAGACGCCCTGCTGCACCAGATGGCGCGCGGTAAGTTCGCCCATCTTGCCTGCGCCAACCAGAAAAACGGTGCGGCCTTCGAGCGAGCCAAAGATTTTGCGTGCCAGATCGACGGCCACCGAGGCAGTCGATACCGAGCTGGCGCCAATGCCGGTTTCACTGCGCGCTTTTTTGGCCGCGGCAAAGGCGCATTGCAGCAGCGGCTCCAGTTGCCCGGCTACGGTTCCGGCCGCGCGCGCCGCGGCGAAGGCCTCTTTTACCTGGCCGAGAATCTGCGCCTCGCCGATGACCATTGAGTCCAGGCTGGCGGCCATGCGGAAAAGATGATGGACGGCTTCTTTGTCGCGATGCTCGTAGAGGTGCGGCGCGACCAGCGCGGCGTCGAGTCCGAAGTAGCGCGAGAGAAAGTCGCCGAGCGGCGTTTCAGGCTCATCGACGACGGCCAGCACTTCGACGCGGTTGCAGGTGGAAACGATCATGCACTCGGTGACGCCGGGCGTGGCGGCCAGCGCGCGAGTGGCTTCTTCCAGTTCACCGTGACCGATGGCGAGCTTTTCTCGCAGCGCGATGGGCGCCGTTTTGTGGTTCACGCCGATGAGCTTGATCGTCATTGCAGGCCGAACCTGTGCACATGGCTGAAAAGGTTGGCGGCCCAAACGGCTATCATGACCGCCAGCGCCGCGCCGGAGATGTATGCGGCCCGGCGGCCGCGCAGCCCCGCGCCGCGGCGGACCAGCAAAAGAACGACGTAGATCATCCACATCGCGAACGAGGCCACGATTTTGGGATCGCGATAGTAGGCCGCGCCCAGTGCTGTTTCCTGTACCAGAACCGTTCCGATGAGCAGCCCTACCGTCATGCAGGGGAATCCGAACTCGATTGTGGCGAGGGCGATGCGTTCGAGCGTGTCGAGCGGCGGCAGCCAATCGAGCGGCTTCCACCACGGGCTCGTCGCCGGTTGCGGCTTGGTCTTCAGCCGCCGCTCCTGCGCCAGATACATCAGCGAGGCCAGCAGGCTGAAGCAAAGCGCGGCGTAGGCCAGCAGCAGCGCGACAATATGCGCCACCAGCCAACCAATCCGCACGCCCGCCGACGGAAAGTGATAAGTGTCCGGTCCCAGCGCCGGAACGAAGACCAGAAGAAAGGTCGCAGGCAAGGCGAAGATGCCCAGCGGGATGGCGTCGTAGATCCACCAGACGAGGAAGAAGATTCCGGCCACGATAAAGCCCAGTAGCGACTCGATCTCGCGTATGCCGACCGGCATCCAGCGGTGAGCCTGGATGAGCATCTCCATTACCGAGACGAAGTGGAAGAAAAAGCCCATTCCGCCCAGATGGACGCAGCTTTTGCGCCATGCCGTCGAGCGCTGAAGAACGGCGGGGAAGACGGCGAAGGCTCCCGCCGCGTAAAGTACAGCCGCAACTCGTAGCCAAAGCAGGTACATGGCAGCTTTCACCTTATGGCGCAACAGATTAGTATACTGTGACACAAATCACGTGGCGAAATGGCGGCGGCTGTTGCCTGTCTCTTGGCCTTGATTTTTTTTACGCTGCCTGCGCCGAAAAGCGATTCTGACGCAGCGTATTTGTTCCCGATTCCCCACAAAAGAGAATCGCGCCGGCGCGTTAATCTTGTAGTTAACTGTGATTCGCGAAGAGAATGTGTCGAAAACGGAGTTGGTGGCGCAGGTGCCTCCCGTGGCGGAGGCTGAGCCGGAGTTTGTGCTGACGGCGCTGCCGGCCGAGAAGCCGGTTGCCGAGAAAAAGCGCGCCGATAAAGCCGCGGCGGAGCTGACGCCCTTCATGCGCCAGTGGGCGACGGCCAAAAAGCAGAATCCCGACGCGCTGCTTTTCTTCCGCATGGGTGATTTTTACGAGCTATTTTACGACGATGCCGCCGTGGCCAGCCGCGAGTTGCAACTGACGCTGACCTCGCGCGACAAAACGCGCAACATGCCCATGTGCGGCGTGCCGTACCATGCCGTGGAGCAGTATCTGGCGCGGCTGTTGCGCAAGGGCTATCGCATCGCCATCTGCGACCAGATGGAAGATCCCAAGCTCACCAAAAAGCTCGTCAAGCGCGAAGTAACGCGCGTGCTGACGCCGGGAACGGCGATCGACTCGGGACTCGGCCAGGAGCAGAATAATTTTTTGGCGGCGCTTTACGAATGCGAGTCCCAAGGCGAATCGCTCTGCGGCGCTGCGCTGCTTGACGTTTCGACGGGCGAATTTCGCACCATGGAATTTCGCGGCGCGACGGCGCGGGCGCAAGCTGTCGACGCGCTGTTGATGGCCTCGCCCAGCGAGGTGCTCGCTGCCGCCAGTGCTGAGTTGCCAGAGTTGCTCGAACGCATTCCGGCCCGCACGCGCGTCGAAGATTGGGTCTGGACCGCCGAGTTCGCCGTGCCGCTGGTCGAGCGGCAATTGAATGTGCGCTCGCTTGAAGGTTTCGGCCTTGAAGGGCACGAAGCGGCTGCCATCGCTGCTGGAGCCGTGCTGCACTACGTGCGTACCACGCAAAAAAACGAGGCGCTGCACATCGATTCGCTGCGCTTTGAGGAGCACTCGACGGCGCTCGAACTCGATCAGGTAACGGTGCGAAATCTGGAACTGGTTGAGCCGCTTTTTTCCGGTCAGGACGACGGCGTAACGCTCTTCCGTACTCTCGACGCCTGCCTCACGCCGATGGGCAAGCGGCTGCTGCGAGCCACGATTCTGCGGCCGTTGAACGACGCCGCCGCGATCGAAGCGCGCTACGAGGCCGTCTCCGAGGCGCACGGCGATCTGCTCAAGCGCGAAGAGATTCGGCGCGCCTTTGGTGGAATCCTCGACTTGGAGCGGCTGCTGGCGCGCATCTCGCTTGACTCGGCCGGCCCGCGCGATGTGCGCGCATTGGCGACAAGTCTGGCGCATCTGCCGGGGCTGAAAACCGCGCTCAATGCGATGACTTCGCCGCTCTGGCGCGTGTTTGCCGAAAATCTCGACACGCTCGATGAACTGACAGCACGAATTGCAAAAACGCTTGTCGCCGAGCCGCCACTTACGCTGGTCGACGGCGGCGCAATTGCCGCTGGTGTGGATGCGGAGTTGGACGAATTGTGTTCGATTTCCACCAGCGGACGACAGGCCATCGCCGCCATTGAAAATCGCGAGCGGCAGCGGACCGGAATCGGTTCACTCAAGGTGCGCTACAACTCGGTCTTCGGCTACTACATCGAGATCACCAAGGCCAATCTTGCGCTTGCGCCGGACGACTACGAGCGCAAACAGACGCTGGTCAACGCCGAGCGATTCACGACGCCTGAGCTCAAGGAATACGAGAGAAAAATCCTCTCCGCGCACGACCGCTCGATTGAAATCGAAAAACGCATTTTTGCGGAGCTGCGCAAATCTGTTCTCGATAGCGCGCACCGCATTCGCCGCAGCTCGGCCGTGGTGGCCGAATCCGATTTGATCGCCTGCTTCGCGCATCTGGCCGCTGCCCGCCGCTACGTGCGGCCGCTGCTTTCCGACGAACCGGTGCTTGAAGCCGTCGCCGCGCGCCATCCGGTCATCGAGCAATGGATGGAGCAGACGCGTGAGGGGCGCTTCATCGGCAACGATCTTTACTTGAATGCCAGCGAAGAAGGCCCGAGCCTGCTGCTGGTCACCGGTCCGAATATGGGCGGCAAGAGCACCTATCTGCGGCAGGCGGCAATGCTGGCGCTGATGGCGCAGATGGGCTGCTTTGTGCCCGCCGATCGCCTGCGCCTCGGCCTTGTTGATCGCATCTACACGCGCATCGGCGCCAGTGACAACGTGGCTCGCGGTCGTTCCACCTTCATGGTCGAGATGATGGAGACGGCGACGATTCTGAATACCGCTACGCGCCGCTCGCTGATTCTGCTCGACGAGATGGGGCGCGGCACGGCCACCTTTGACGGCCTCGCGCTGGCTTGGTCGACGGTCGAATATTTGCAAGCCGAGATCGGCGCGCGCACGCTTTTTGCCACGCACTATCACGAGCTGACCATCCTGGCCGAAAAACTGCCGCGCGTGCGCAACCTGCGTGTGGGCGTGAAAGAAACTCCGGCCGGAATCGTTTTCCTGCATAGCATCGAGCCGGGCGCGGCCGACAAAAGCTACGGAATCGACGTGGCCAAGCTGGCCGGCCTGCCCATGGCTGTGATTGAGCGCGCCCGCCGCATTTTGCGCCAGCATGAAAAGCAGGAGCAGCAGAACGTGCAGATCGAAACCGAGCCCGAGCCGATGCAGATGGCGATCTTCACGCCGCTTTCGCAAAAGATCGTGGACCGGATCGAGGCCACCGATGTGAACCAGTTGACGCCGCTGCAAGCGCTGAATCTGCTTGAAGAGCTCAAACAGGAATTGAAAGAAACTGGGACGAAGGAATTAGGAACTAAGGACTAGGGTACGAGATCCGAGGAGCGGAAATGGCTGCAACATTGCGTCAGGCGGCGGGTAGCCTGTTGGTGGTCGGCGTTGGCGGAACGGAACTGACGGCGCTGGAACGCGCCTGGCTCAAGCTGGTGCGGCCGGCGGGCGTCATTCTGTTTCGCCGGAATATTGCCGATGCCAAACAAACTCGCGCTTTACTCGGCGAATCAATGCAGCTTTGCGCGCCGCGCAATTTGCGCTTTGTTGACGTGGAAGGTGGCTCCGTCGACCGGCTGCGCGATGCGCTTGCGCCAATGCCTTCGGCGCAGGCCGTGGCTCTTGCCGCGTGCAAAAAATCCCGGCTCGCGTTCGCTTACGAGCACGGCGAGTTGATCGCGCGGGCGGTGAAGGCCTTCGGCTTTAACACCACGCTTGCGCCCGTCGTCGATTTAGCTCTGCCCGGTTCGGCAGCGGTGATGGGAACGCGTTGCGCCGCGCCCGATGCGGCCGGAACAATTGCCTATGCGCGCGAATTTCTTGCCGGACTGGCGGCGCAAAATGTGGTCGGCTGCGCAAAACATTTTCCAGGCCTCGGCGGAGGCCTCTGCGATTCGCATCTTTCGACGCCGACGATTGAGCGCGGGTGGCGGCAGTTGTGGCGCGAAGATTTGGAGCCTTACCGCGCATTGCGCGATCAATTGCCAATGGTGATGGTCAACCATGCCGCTTATCCCAAGACCGCGGGCAAAGCGCGGCCCGCAAGCGTTTCGCGCTTCTGGATCGGTAAAATCCTGCGCCAGCGGATCGGCTACAGCGGCCTTGTCCTCTCCGACGATTTGGAGATGGGCGGAATTTTAAAATTCATGCCCATCGAAGAGGCGGCTGTCGAAGCCGTGCGAGCAGGCTCGGATCTGATCGAAATCTGCCATAGCGCGGAGCTGATTCTGCGCGCCTATGAAGCGCTACTTGCCGAAGCCGAGCGTTCGGCGCCCTTCAGCAAGCTGCTCGTGGCGCGCGCGCGTGAGTCGGCGAGGAAACGCGCGAAGAGTTTTTCTCCCGCTCTTTCTTCCGCGCTGGGTGCGCGGCAGTTCGAGGCGTTGCGATCGAAAATTTTGCGCTTTGGCGAACGCGTGGCCAAGGCCACTTCTTCTCAGGAGAAGGCATGAGTGCTAAATCCATGATGGTGGCCGGCGTGATGAGCGGCACCTCGGCCGACGGAATCGATGTCGCCGTGGTGCGCATTACACCGGGCAAACTGCATCCTAAACACGTGCTTGTGGCGCATGAGGGGTTTACTTATCCGGTGGCGTTGCGGCGCGCGGTGCTGGCGGCGATGAACGCCAGCGCCACTTCGACGGCCGAGTTGGCGCGGCTGAATTGGCGGTTGGGACTGGCCTATGCCGAGGCCGTAAAAGAAACCGCGGGGCGGCATAAAATCAAACTCGATCTGGTTGGCTGCCATGGTCAGACGCTCTACCACCAAGCTCGCGTTGAATCCTACCTCGGCCGCAAATTCGCCTGCACCTGGCAGGTGGGCGAATCGCAAGCTATCGCGGCGGAACTTGGCGTGCCTGTTGCCTCGAACTTCCGGCCGATGGATATGCTGGCCGGTGGTCAGGGCGCGCCGCTGGTTCCGCTCTTCGATTATGTTTTTTACGCAGACAAAAAACGCGGCCGCGTGCTGCAGAATATCGGCGGCATCGCCAACTTCTCCGCCATTCCGGCGGATGCTTCACCCGATGCGGTAGTCGCTTTCGATAGCGGTCCGGGAAACATGATTATCGATTGGATGACGCACGAGCTTTTCGGCAAGGAGTTCGATCGTAACGGCGCTTTGGCCGCGGCCGGAACCGTCATTGTGCCGGTGCTCGCCGAAGCGCTGCGCCATCCATATTACCGGATCAAACCGCCGAAGACCGCAGGCCGCGAGCAATTCGGGCGCGAGTACGCGGCGCAGCTTTTGGCTGCCTGCCGCAAGCGGAGCAAGAGTCCCAACGACGCGTTGGCGACGGCGACGGCGCTGACGGCGGAAACGATTGTTCGTAGTTACAAACGCTTTGCGCATCCGCGCATGAAGGGTTGCGGCGTGGACTTCATCGTTTCTGGCGGCGGCGCGCGAAATCGCACGCTGATGGCGATGCTGGCCGAGCGGCTGGAACCGCTGAATTGTACGGTGACCGCCAGCGGCGAGCACGGCCTGCCGGTCGACGCCAAAGAGGCCGCGGCCTTTGCGCTGCTGGCCTGGCAAACGTGGAACCGGCTGCCGGGAAACGTGCCCTCGGCCACCGGCGCCAAGCGCGCAATGATTCTAGGGCAGGTGAGCTATGCGTAAGTTGATCGCGCTGGCGGCGCTCCTTCTGCTTGCCGGCTGCCGCGCGCCGCAGCGTAATTCGCATGCGGTAGTTTTTCTGATCGAGAGCAGCCCGACGAGCCTCGATCCGCGCGTGGGAACCGACTTCGCCTCCGAGCACATCGACGAGCTGCTCTTCAACGGATTGGTGGACATCGACGCGAACTTCCACTTTACGCCGGCGCTGGCCGCAAACTGGGAGCAGCCCGATCCGCTGACGGCGATTTTTCATCTGCGGCCGGGCGTGCGCTTCAGCAACGGACGGGCGCTGACCTCTCGCGACGTGGCCTGGACCATCGATTCGATGCGCAATGGCGCGGTGGTTACGCCCAAGGCGGCTACATACGCCGCTATCGCTTCGGTCGAGGCGCGCGATCCGTTGACGGTCGTCTTTCATCTCAAGCATCCTGACAATTTTTTGCTGACCAATCTTTCTTCGCGCGCCATCGGCATTGTGCCCGAGGGCAGCGGTAAGGATTTCTGGCGGCATCCCATCGGCACCGGAGCCTTTCGCTTCGTCAGCCAGCAGATCGATCAGGATGTGGTGATCGAGCGCAATCCGCTGAGCTGGTCGATCGTGCCTAAAATCGAGCGCGTACGCTTTGCCGTCACGCCGGATGCGATCACCGAGTCACTGGAGTTAGAAAAAGGCTCAGCCGACGTTGAGGTCAATTCGTTGCCCATGGACGCGCTACCGGCGCTGGCGCAGCGCTCTGATCTTCAGGTTGAATCCACTCCCGGAACCGAGATTCAGTATCTGGCCTTCAATACGCGCGATGCGGTTCTAAAAGATGTGCGTGTGCGCCAGGCCGTGGCCTGCGCCATCGATCGCGATTTGATTATCCGCTCGCTGCTGCACGGTCACGCGCGGCCGGCGGCGAGCCTGCTGCCGCCAACGCATTGGGCCTGGAGCGGCGATGTGCCGCGCTACGATTACGATCCGGCGCGCGCTGAGCGGCTGCTCGACGAGGCCGGCTATCGGCGCGGCGCCGGTGGCATCCGTTTGCATCTGGCGATGAAGACCAGTACCGATGAGCGCGCGCGACTGCTGGCGGCGGTGCTGCAGCAGCAAATGGCGCGGGTCGGCATCGCGCTCGATCAGCGTAGCAATGAGTTTGCTACTTTCTACGCCGACGTGGTGCGCGGAGCATTCCAGATGTACTCGCTTTATTGGATCGGCGGCAACGAGCAGCCGGATATTTTTAGCTACGTTTTTTCGTCGACGCGTTTTCCGCCCAAGGGCGCCAATCGTGGCCGTTATGCCAATCCGCAATTGGATGCGCTGCTCGACGATGCGGCTCAGAATCCGGACCAGAACCACCGCCGCGCCGACTACGCCGAGGCGCAGAAAATTCTGGCGCGCGATCTGCCGGCCGTCAACCTTTGGTATTTAGACACGCTGGTGGTGCACAACCGGCGGCTAACGCACGTTACGCCTTCGCCTTCGGGCAGCTATACCTTTTTGGAAACAGCGGAACTGGCGCAAAACTGATTCGGCATCGTTAAAATGCGCTAACAATAAGCAGAAAACCGTCGCCGCGCCGCTCTGCTAACATAAAGGTGATTGCGGCTTGCGGCGCTTGACGGATTCCCGCGATTAGATAGCGCGAGTAATACGGCGGCCGGAGCAAATTAGAAGGAGATTGTTATGCCTCTTGTTTCAATGCGGCAGCTTCTTGACGAGGCTGCTAAGGGCGGATACGGCGTAGGCGCGTTCAACGTGAATAACATGGAGCAGATCCAGGCCATTGTGGCAGCGGCTGTTGAAACCAAGTCGCCGGTCATCATCCAGGCCAGCCGCGGCGCGCGCAAGTACGCCGAGGATCGTTATCTGTTCCACCTGATCTTGGCTGCCAGCGAATTGCATCCCGAGATTCCCATCGCTATGCACCAGGACCATGGCAACAGCTACGAGACCTGCAAGAGTGCCATCGAGCTGGGCTACACCAGCGTGATGATGGATGGCTCGCTCAAGGACGACGGCAAGACGCCGGCGACCTTTGAAGAGAACGTTGCCGTCACCAAGAAGGTCGTTGAGTTCGCGCATGCTCGCGGCGTAACGGTCGAGGGTGAAATCGGCGTGCTGGGCGGCGTTGAGGACGGTCACGGCGCGGGCGGCACGGGCCTCGAGCACGTTACCGATCCCGATCAGGCAGTCGAGTTTGCCGAGCGTACCGGCGTTGATGCTCTGGCCATCGCCATCGGCACCAGCCACGGCGCGTACAAGTTCACCAAGAAGCCCGATGGCTCGGTGCTCAAGATGGACCTTCTCATCAAGATCCACAATCGTTTGCCCCACACCCACCTGGTGATGCACGGCTCCAGCTCGGTGCCCAAGGATCTGCAGGACATCATCAACCAGTACGGCGGCAAGTTGAGGCAGACTTGGGGCGTGCCGGTCGAAGAGATTCAGCTCGGCATCAAGAACGGCGTGCGCAAGGTCAACGTCGATACCGACAATCGCTTGGCCATGACGGGCGCGATCCGCAAGGTCTTTGCCGAACAGCCGGAGAAGTTCGATCCGCGCGACTACCTGAAGCCTGCTCGCGAAGCCATGCAGAAGGTTGTCGCTCTGCGTATGACCCAGTTTGGCCAGGCCGGTCACGCTGGCGATTACAAGCCGCTCGCGATCACCGAGTTCATCAAGGGCTACGCCTCGGGTGCGCTTGATACTCGTCCCTCGGTAGCGAAAAAGTAGTTTAACTTTTCAATCATTCAAGGCCGCTTCGCTTGCGCGAGGCGGCCTTTTGTTTTTGCCGGCGATTATTGCTTTTGATCGGTTGTTTGCGGCTCGTAAATTACTTCACAGCTCTGCTCTGAAAATCCGAACTGCGCCGGCTGGTTTCCGCAAAAGCGATGCGTGGGACGGTAGCCGTGTGTTTCAAGCATGGCCGCGATTCCATCTTCGTCGTTGCGCGTCCATGCCGGTTTTTCCTTGAGAATCTGGTTGCGCCAGCTCACGTCGCCATCGTAGCTTTCGCCGGCGACAACGAACTGCGGATGCTGGCTGAGCGCCTCGGCGATTCGTGCATCTGAATCCGCGGCGCAACTCCACGGCCAGTAAGCGGTGGACTGATTGAAATACAGATTGCGCGGCGCGAAGGCCGCCAGCCCGATCGAGTGGTAGTTGAAGCCCGCGATGGCGCGCCCTCCGGCGTTAGTCTCCAAATACTGTGCGGCTTCAACGCTGCCATCGAATGGATGATGCAGATCGTAAGTGGCGGCGAAGGCCGTCCAGGCGATTTGTTGGACGAGTACGGCTAGCAGAACCACGGCGAAAACAGAATCGAATTTGATTTTCTCTTGCGAATCGATGCGCTGCCACGTGAGCCAAAGCGTAACGATGATAGCCGCCCAAAGCACCGAGGTGTGGTGTTCGCTGAAGGGCAGAACCTTGGCGCCGATCAGCGTCGCCAGCAGCGGCAGAGAGCAGATTAGCGCCTTGTGTTTCCATTGCCAATAAATGAGCGCGGCGTAGAAGGCCAGTGCCAGCAGATTCAAGTTGGAGACCGGGAAAAAAGCCAGCGCCGCGATGTGCGCCAGCGCCGCCAGCGCGCCGCCGCGATGCGCATGATGACGATAGGTTGCATTTCCCGTGGCTGGTTGGCAGCGTGGGGCATTTCCCGTCACGCAGTTTGCCGCTGGCTGCGCCGTGCATCGCGCCGAACTGCCGGTTAGCTGTGCCAGCACGGCGGCCACGCGCGGATTGGCCGCCAGCGCTTGCGCCTGGCCTTCATTTGTGTCGGGCGCGGGCAGCGCCGTGTAGAGCGCGAAGAGGCCGAAGACGGCGAATAGTGCTACCGCTGCCAATCTATTCTTTTTTTGCGGCGGCAGCTCGGTGCGTTGCGCAAAAAAGCCGAAGATCGCCAGCCCGAATGCGAGAAAGACCGCAATCAGCGAAGTGTTGGCCAACAATCCAGCGAGCAGAGCAACCAGCAGCGGCCGTTCTTTTTTTGCACCGAGTGCAACGCAAATGGCGAATCCAAGCAGCGGGGTGAGGCTATAGCTGCGGGCAATCACCGGCGTTTGATAGGCTAGCGCCACGGAAAATGGCAGCAGCCAGCGCACCAGGGCAGGGAAGGGACTGCGGCGCAGCAGGAGAAAGGCCGCGGCGACGCCGATAAACACCGTCGCTGCGTGCATTGCCGCGTAGGAAAAATGCAGCCGGCAAAAAAGCCACAACAGCGCGTGCCATAGCCCCGGCGTCCCCTCATAATGCAGGCGGCGAAAGAGCAGCGCGCATAGACTGTTGTCGCGCGCCAGCAGCCAAGCCTGCGCCTCGTCGGTCCAGGGTTCGTGATAGATGGCGACCCATCCGGTGAGCGCGAGATAAAGCCCGAGAACCGCGGCCTCCGTGCGTTTGAAAGCGGGCGTGCGGCGTGCGGCCAGCAGCTTCATCAATGCAGTTTCTCCCTATGCCAGCGATTTGGTTGCAACCATTCTATAAAAGCTGGTTGAACGGTTAGAGCTTTCCGCCGAGCCAATCGCTGAACTTTTCTATCGGCAAGCGCTGGCCGATGAAGAAGTGACCGAAGAGCGCGTATACTGCGCTGACTTCGTCGAAACGCATCTCGTAAATAAGTTTTTTAAAGACGACCGGATCGTCGGCGAAGAGCGAGACGCCCCACTCCCAGTCGTCAAGGCCGATCGAGCTGGTGATGATCTGTTTGACCCGGTCGCCGTAGCGGCGGCCCACCATGCCGTGCTCGTGCATCATGCGCTGGCGTTCGACAAAAGGCAGTGTGTACCAATTTTTCTGCTCGCCGCGTACGCGATTCATGGGATAGAAACAGAGAAATTTTGCTTCAGGAATCGCGGGGCGCAAGCGCGGCGTCATCGTCGAGGCGGCGCGTTCAAGTGAGGAGGCGATCTCCGCTTCCCACCCCGGCGAATGCGGCTCGAAGCCCATGGCCGCCGCCGCTTCGTAGCTCTTGCGCGAGGATTCGTAGAGACCAAGTTCGACGACGGAAAGATAGGAATGGCGTAGATCGAGAAAGTCGTAGAGCGGCGTTTGCGCCAGCGCCAGCTCGGTCTGATTGAGCGCTTCGAAGGAGTCGCGGAAGTGGACGAAGATCAGATCGCCTTTGTGGCCGAGTTGAGCGTAGAGCGCGGTGCGAATAGGCGCATCTGGCGTGGTGCGCTCGATTGTGCGTAAAGCGGCGACGGTTTCGGCGACGATCTTCAGCCTTTTGTCTTCCGCGCCGGCGTGCCAGCTTTTCCAGTCGAAGCGGAAGAACTGGTGGAGCACGGCGGAGCCTTCAAGAGTGAGCGGAACCAGGGGAAGATCGGACACGTAAACCTCCTGTGATCGTGGCCGCGATCACAGTCCATCTTAACAAATGAGAAATGCAGACGTGTGCAGCGTTTTTTCACCGAAGATTGCGTCGCAAGGACGGAAATAACATGTAACGGACCTATATACTGAGTACGCTCATGAGTGAAAAAATCCTGGCTCTGTTGTTTGCATTTATTACGCACGTGATTGACGCCGGCGGGTATGTCGGCATTATGGCTTTGATGGGCATCGAATCGGCGTGTATTCCGTTGCCTTCTGAAATCATCATGCCCTTTGCCGGTTATGTGGCCTATCTGGGCCACATCAATCTTTTTTGGGCTGCGACGGTCGGCGCGGTTGGTTGCAACCTGGGCTCGGCGGTCGCTTACTGGGTCGGGGCCAAGGGCGGAAGGCCGCTGGTGGAGCGTTATGGCCGTTGGGTTTTGATGAACAGCCATGACCTGGACATGATGACGCGGTTTTTCGGCAAGTATGGAGCGATCACCGTTCTTGTGTCGCGCCTGTTGCCGATTGTGCGAACTTTTATCGCGTTTCCCGCCGGGATCGCAAAAATGAATCAGGTGCGGTTCCACATTTATACCTTTATGGGCTCGTGGCCGTGGTGCTTTGTGCTGGCCTATGTGGGCCGGGAGTTGGGCGAGCGGTGGCATACCGATCCGCGCTTTGAGCAGGCTTTCCATCGCTTCCATTCTGTCGTGGAAGTCGTCGTTCTAGTGCTGCTCGTGTGGTTTGTATGGTCGCATTTGAGCCGCCGGCGGAAAGCGGATGAAGCCTAGGTGAAAAGTTTGAAAGACGGCGCGGAGTGCGCCGGATGTGTAGCAAAGTTGATTACGGATTTTCAGTAAAGGAAGGGTAGAAAAGACAATGGCAATCGAGCAGCAAGGCGGCCAGAAAACTGCCGCAACGAAGGTTGAGCCCGCAAAAGGAAAGCTGGGCGTGATGGTGGTAGGCTTGGGCGCGGTGGCGACGACGATGATTTCCGGCGTCGAAGCCGTGCGGCGCGGTCTGGCAAAGCCGATCGGATCTCTGACGCAAATGGGAACGATCCGGCTGGGCAAGCGGACCGATGACAATACGCCGTTGATCAAGGACTTTGTTCCTCTGGCGGATCTGAACGACATCGTTTTTACCGGATGGGACATCTTTGAAGACAACGTCTATCAGGCCGCGGCGCATGCCGAGGTGCTGAAGAGCGAAACTATTCAGCAGTTGAAGCCCTATCTGGAAACCATCAAGCCGATGCCGGCGGTCTTCGACAACTATTACGTGAAGCGGCTGAACGGCGTCAACGTGAAGAAAGGCAAAAACAAGCGTGACTTGGCCGAGCAGTTGCGCGCCGACATTCAAGCCTTCAAAAAAACAGTCGACCGCGTGATCGTGATCTGGTGCGGATCGACGGAGATCTTCATGAAGCCGGCCGCCGTGCATGAGTCGATTGCCTCTTTCGAGAAGGGCCTCGAACAAAATGACATCGGCATTGCTCCTTCGCAAATCTACGCCTACGCGGCGCTGAAGGAAGGTGTCCCCTTCGTCAATGGTGCACCGAATTTGACCACTGATGTTCCGGCTTTGATCGAACTGTCGAAACAAAATTCGGCTCCGATCTGCGGCAAGGACTTCAAAACCGGCCAGACCTTCATGAAGACCGTGCTGGCGCCGGCTTTCAAGGCGCGCATGCTGGGCGTGAGCGGATGGTTCTCGACCAACATCCTGGGCAACCGCGACGGCGAAGTCCTCGATGATCCGCAGTCGTTCAAAACCAAGGAAGAGTCCAAGCTCGGCTCGCTCGACTACATCTTCCAGCCGGAAAAGTATCCCGATCTTTACAAAGACCTCTATCACAAGATCCGGATCAACTACTATCCTCCGCGCGGCGACGAGAAGGAAGCTTGGGATAACATCGACATCTTCGGTTGGCTCGGCTATCCCATGCAGATCAAGGTGAACTTCCTCTGCCGCGATTCGATTCTTGCGGCTCCGGTAGCGCTTGATCTGGTGCTGTTCATGGATCTGGCGCGGCGCACGCCGGAACTGAAGTCGCTCGGCATTCAGGAGTGGCTCAGCTTCTACTTCAAGTCTCCGATGACGCCTGCCGGACTCTATCCGGAGCACGATCTGTTCATCCAGTCGATGAAGATGAAGAACACGCTGCGGCACATCATGGGTGCGGAGCTGATTACGCACCTGGGACTCGAATATTACGACTAATATGTTGCCTACACTGGCGGGCCGCGGCATTGCCGCGGCCCGCTTTGTTTTGCTCGGGAGCGATAGCGTAATCTGGATTGAGCATGAGCGATTCGGCCGTATTACTGATTGATTGCCCCGATCGCAAGGGGTTGGTGGCGCGCGTCTCCGGGCTGCTGTACGAGCGTGGCGCAAATATTTTGCACGCGGATCAGCATCGGGATCATGTCCTGGGACTGTTTTTCATGCGCGTGGAATGGGAACTGGACGGCTTTGATCTCGACAGCTTCAAGCAGGCATTCGCGGCGTTGGCCTCCGAACTGGGCATGCGGTGGCGGCTGGCCACGAGCAATCGCCGGCTGAAGGTGGCGCTGTTCTGCTCGCAGTATCTGCACTGCATGGCCGACCTGCTGCATCGTTGGCGGACCGATGAACTGGTCTGCGAGATTCCCGTTATTATTTCTAACCATCGCGCGGTAGAAAAGCTGGCGGCGTTTTACGGCGTTCCATTCGAGTACGTACCAGTCACGGCTGAAACTCGCGCCCAGGCCGAGGCGCGGCAGCTTGATCTTCTGGCTCGGCATAACGTCGATCTGATCGTGCTGGCGCGCTACATGCAGATTTTGTCGCCGGCCTTTGTCGAGCGCTACCCCAAGTCGATCATCAACGTTCATCACTCTTTTTTGCCGGCATTCACCGGGGCGCGTCCCTATCATGCGGCGCACGAGCGCGGCGTCAAGCTGATCGGCGCCACCAGCCACTACGTGACCGCGGTTTTGGACGATGGGCCGATTATCGAACAGGACGTGGCGCGGATCAGCCATCGCGATCAGGTGGAAGATCTGGTGGCGCGTGGCCGCGATCTGGAGCGAATGGTTCTGTCGCGCGCCGTGCGCTGGCATCTCGACCGGCGAATTCTCTGTTACGAAAATAAGACTGTGGTCTTTGACTGAGTTTCTAAGTAGAAAGCGGGCGAGGTAAACGCTAAAGGATTAGCCGCGCGCCACGCCCTGTCCATTCAGCACCTCTTCGTAGAAGCGTACATAACGCGGAACAACAAACGAGGAGCAGAATCGCTCCTGCGCCGTTTTGCGCGCGGCTTCGCGCATGGCCTTCATGCGTGCCGGATTGCCGAGTAGATCCAATGCTCCCGCCGCCATGGCCTCCACGTCGCCAACTGGATACAGCAGCCCGGTTACTCCGTCGTCGATCAGCTCGGGAACGCCGCCGACGCGCGTGGCGATGGCCGGCACTTTGCACGCCATTGCTTCCAGCGCCGCCAGCCCAAAGGATTCCAGCTCGCTGGGCATCAGCAGCAGATCGGCTAGCGCCAGCAGTTCGCCAACTCGTTCCTGCTTGCCTAAAAAGTGTACGTGGGCTTGTATGCCAAGATCCTGCGCCAGCCATTCGGCTGCCGAGCGGTCCGGTCCGTCGCCAATCAGAACGAGTTGCGCCGGGCGTTGACGCACGATGCGGGCGAAGACCTGAATCACGTCGCAGACACGCTTGACCGGCCGGAAGTTCGAAAGGTGAATCAGAATGGGTTCGTGGGGCGCGGCCAGATGGCGGCGCGCGCAGGCCTTTTCTCGTTGCTCGTCTGGCAGCGGTGTGTAGACGTTGCAGTTGACGAAGTTGGGAATCGTTTCGATCGGACGGTCGACGTTGAAATCGACAATGGTTTTTTCGCGCAGATACTCCGAGATGCAGGTGACGCCGTCGCTTTGCTGAATGGCGTAGCGTGTGATGGGCAGATAGCTGCGGTCCAGGCCGACCAGCGTTATATCTGTGCCGTGTAGCGTGGTGACAAACGGCAGCCGACGGCCACGCGAGGCGAGCATTTCGCGCGCCAGCAGCGCCGAAACCGAGTGAGGAATCGCGTAGTGCACATGAAGCAGATCGAGCGCGTAGAATTCCGCCACCTCGGCCATGCGCGAGGCCAGCGCCAGATCGTACGGAGGAAATTCGAAGAGCGGATAGTTCGAGACGGGAACTTCGTGGTAAAAAATGCCGTCGTCGCGACCGTTGAGGCGAAATGGCTGCGAGTAGGAGATGAAATGAACCTCGTGGCCGAGTGCGGCCAGTTCGATCCCCAGTTCGGTGGCGACCACGCCCGATCCGCCGTAGGTGGGATAGCATGTGATCCCGATGCGCATAGATGCCTTCTACTTGATTGGCGATGATTGACTAATATTTTGACGCGCGAAATCGCGCCGTAGATGCAATAAATCGGCTCGTTGGTGCGCGGTTTGTTGACTACGATTTGAGCTTTGCATAGGAAATAATCTCTAGATCGGAGAAGTTTTTGAGCGCCGCCAGCGCTGCTCGTTCGTTTTCACGCGAGGCACGCAGACGCGTGCGAACGCGCGCCAGATCGGCGTCGTTGTAGCCGGGGTGAGAGACCAGTTCCCACGTGCCGGCCGGAAGTTTTTGAACCAGCTTACGGATCGCGTCAGCGTCGAGCGTTCCGGTGGCTGCAATGCCTAAAGCTCCGTTGCTTGTGGTAAAGCCTGCTTCCGCGGCGATGCGGCGGAAGGCCGGTTCCAACCAGTGCAACAGTCGCACCTCGCTCCGGCGTATCCAAGGCGCGCTCGCGGCCGCGCGAACGGCCCATGCGGGCTCGAAGGGATTGCGCAGAGCGCGAATGCCGCAACTGCGCGCGGCGCAAAGAACCGGCCGCAGCACGGCGGCGAACATGTGCGCGTGTTTGTGCGTGTCGATGTGCGTGAGCGAAATTCCATTTGCTTGGAGCGATGCGATCTGCGCGTGAGCCTCGGCTTCGATCTCGGCAGCGCGAATGCGACCGGAGAGCAGTCGCGGCAAAAACGTGCCCAGCGTGGGATAAAAGCCGCCCGTGCGTGGATCGATCAGCGAGGGAATCTGGTTGGGCTCAAGCGCTGATTCGCCGTCGACCAGAACTACGTGGCAGCCGACGCCGAGCGTGGGCGTGGAGCGGGCCAGTTCGACGGCTTCGTCGGTAGCTGCGGCGCGCGCCATCAGCGTAGCGCTAGAAAGAACGCCGGCGGCGTGCAGTTCAACAATGGCGCGATTAACGCCCGGGGTTAGCCCGAAATCGTCTGCGTTGACAATAAGACGGCTCACACTGCGAGTGTATCAATTGCGGAAACCGCGGAGTGCGCTACCGTTGCGTGCTGGCGCGACGGCGGGCATGGTCGCTGATATGATAAAAAAAGATCGCAAGCAAAGTGGGCGGTTAGCTCAGTTGGTTAGAGCGCCTGCCTTACAAGCAGGATGTCGGGGGTTCGAGTCCCTCACTGCCCACCAAGCCCCCTTCCCAGAACGTCCTAAGACCTCCAGCCAAAACAAATAATCATCACAAAATAAGAGATTTATGGCATTTCTATGTCTGAAGAGGCCTCAGGGAAGCCAAGCTCTCGTGGGGGTACATTTGGGGGGATCTTGCAAATCCCCCAAATTGAGATACCCACAGATACCCCCAAATGCCCTTCAAGTGGAGGCAGGCCAATGGGTTTGTCAGATACCGCAATCAAACACGCACGTTCTGCTGAGAAGCCCTTCAAGCTGACGGATGGCAAGGGCCTCTTCCTGTTGGTTGCCCCATCGGGCGGCAAACTCTGGCGCTGGAAGTACCGCTTCGAGGGCAAGGAAAAGCTCATGCCCCTGGGTGCGTATCCGGATGTTTCACTCGCCGACGCCACGCGGAGGCTCGCACCCTGCTGGCGTCGGGCTCCGATCCGATGGTCGAGCGCAAGGCGGAGAAAGAGACCGTTGCTCAAACGAGCGAGAACGTGACCTGGAAACGCGATAAGGCCTGTAGTCGCTCTTCTGATAATCCAGCAGCTAGCTTTGCATATTACTTTCTGTTTTAGCTCTCCGGTGACCAATGAGCTTCCGAGCTATCTTCGAGGGGGAACTTGGGGACACTGCGATGTTAAAGTAAACGTACGAAATGCCTTCGTTATCTCGTTTCTGAGGTATTTCTAAGTAGTCCGAAGAGACTATTACCAGATAGCGGGGAGATGCAACTTCAAATCCTGCTAGAATGCCGCTTCGGTATCGCTTGGCTTGCTCATAGGCGCAGTCTATCTTTTCTTGCAGGTCATCTTTTCCCCGAACCACTTTCCATTCTGTGAGAACTAGTCCAATTGATGACCGCCTAACCTCTTCCGAATCAGCTTCAAGATCTCCTCCCAACACAAGGTCGGTGCGTTCACCCTCGGCAGACGTCTTGAACGCCCAAATGCCATGCGAGAGAAGATGACAGGCCCCGAGCCCCTCACAGGCGACTTCTCCCTTTTCAAATGCTTCACCCCAGAGGTCCCGAACGAATCGGTCCACCACAATCGTTCGCTGGAGATGTGTGAAAGCGCGTACTACTAGGCTCCTAGCAACTGCGACGTTGTCCCTGATCAAGTACTCAAATTCGGCACGAAATGAGGCTAAATAGGTTACTACCGACGTGACGCCTGAAAACCCTGACGGCGTTCTATTCACATCCATTAGGTCATCACGATACTTCTGCCAAAAGAGGGATAGACATTCCAACTGCTTCGACTCAAGTTCTTGGCCATGGCTGTCCATGAATGCACGGATGCTTCGAGCCGTATCGTGGGCATTCTCAATCAAGAGCCCCGATCCGCCGTGTTGATCGTTGTCATTTGTTCTTAGGAAGAACGTACCTGCTTCGATCAATGAGCGAATTCGCGCATCAATTGCTCGCCATTCCTGAGACCACATAACTCCTCCCAGACCAATACCATGAATCTCAACTTCTCTTTATGCCCCACATCAGTTGATAATAAATCGCCGAATCGCATTTCCAGACTTGCAGTGTCTGGAAATGCGATTCGGCCTGTTCTCGCCAGTTGATAACGGAGGATTGCTTCCGATAAGACTAAGCAGTATCGGTGGAACTTACGATTGGACTTAGGCTGAAGCGACCGTCGAGCGTGTGAGGTCAGCGTTCTTCCTTGCCTCTTCTGTTCTTGCCAATTCTGTCTGTTCGACGTAGGCGGCGGCGGCTGTGCCCAGAACCAGCCGCTTGGGCACCTCATCACGCTGGGAAAGAGTCACAATCACATCGGCAACCTTCCTTGGATCGCTTTCCGAGTCCTTCTGTGCAGCCGCCATCATTTCGAGAACCGGTCCGACGGAGGCCTGGTAGTCGGGCAAGAGAGCTGCCGTTTGCTTGTTCGCCCGTTCGGCGAAGTTGGTGCGCATGCCTCCCGGCTCAAGAGTACACACTTTGACTCCGAAAGAGGCTACTTCGTCGGCGAGAGAATCACTAAAACCTCCTACCGCCCACTTCGCTGCATGATATGGCGAGTTACCGGGGATCGTGACGCGACCGCCGATCGAGGAAATCTGAAAGATGTACCCGGACCTCTGCCGCCGCATGATCGGAATAGCCGCTCGCGTGGTATATACGACACCGAAAAAACAAGTCTCGATGACGTCACGGAATTGTTCAGGCGAGATCTGTTCGAAGGGTGCATTGATCTGATACCCAGCGTTGTTGACCAGTACGTCTAAACGACCGTACGTCTCTACGGCCTGCTCGACCGCGTTCTTTGCGGCCGCTTCGTCTCGCACATCGAGTGCGACTGGGCGGATGTTGGCGCCATACTCCCCTACGAGCGCGTCCAGTTCTGCCAGTCGCCGGGCTCCTGCAATCACCTTGTTGCCGGCTTTCAGTGCGGTTTCGGCTAACGCGTACCCGAGTCCGCTTCCGCTTCCAGTGATCAACCAAACTTGCGACATACCAGACCTCCATCCCCGCAACCATTATAACCGAGTTATCGCTCGGCTACGTGCTACAGGCACATGCGCCAGAATGCCTCAAAGCCCTTTGCGATCAGAATGGCTTGATCCTTACGATTTCTCGCAATCTCCTCCAGCACAGCATCCTGCATTGCACCCATGGCGGTGGCTGAAAAATTCGTGGGAAGCTCGCGGAAGATGCCTTGCGTGGAAAGTTCTGCCATGGTCTTTCGCACCTCGACGCTTCGAGCATCGGTGTGAGCCCTCGTAGCCGCCGTGATCGCGTTGGATAAATGCAGATGCAGGGAGGCCTTGCGTTCGTTCGGAGACTTGACACCCCAGGCGAGAGTTCCGACCCATATGTGCCTTGCACGCGCGTAAAGGCCTGCATCCGCTGGAAAATCACGGTTCAAGGCCTGATAGACCTTGTCCTTCAACTCGATGTAGAGGACGTTGAGGAGAGCAGATTTACTCGGGAAATAAGTAAAGAGCGTACTTTCAGCCAAGCCTGCTCTTCGGGCGATTCGGGCCGTCGATGTCTCCGTGCCGCTCTTTGCGATTTCAGCCACTGCTGCACGGAGAAAGGCCTGTCGCTTTTCCTGATTTTTTTCCCTCGGCATGACGTAATGCTAAATGTTCCGGTAAGGAGGACTAAGCACCCTGACAAGGCGCGCCGCCAGGCACTTACACCTTCTTGCTCCAGAACATTCCAGGTTGGCATTTCTCGTCAGTGATACATCTCAATTTACGCAAAATCGCTAATGCGCTCATTGACCCCCGATATGGAATGAGAAGTTGCATCCTGTCCTGAGACTCAAGGCACAACATCAGTACCTCTCACTACAATTCGCGCACGTGCTGACAGCGTGTGCGAACCTGCTCGGCAAGAGCTTGCCCTGTTGCTGAATCGAAGGAAATCCCTTCCAGCTTGCCGAGAATGACATCTGCAAGCTCGGGAATGCGGCGATTCACAAGCGGTCTGGACAGCCCGGCATCAGCAGCCAGCTTTTCGAAGTCTTCTTTAGTGACGCGCTCACAGTGATACGCATCGCCGATGCGCATGGCCATCTCGCGGGTCAGTTCAGGATAGAAGTACGAGCTGACCACGTCGTAGAGCGGAGCCAGACGTACTTCGAGTTGCCCTGCCTCCGTCGGTCGATAGAGCAGAGAAAAGTCCTTGCCGTGTACGTCATTGTTGCCGATCAGATAATTGAAGAGGACGGCATCGAGCAGTCGGGCGAGATCAATGCAGGATGGCAATTGATTCAGTTCTAAATCAACTGAGCCAATACATCCCGCTGGTAGGGCAGCAGTTCGTCGATTGCTCCGCGTTGAATGATTTGTGGCCATGCAGGATTCACGATCAGCGCGCGCCCGATGGCCACCAGATCAAACTCCTCGCGCTCCAGCCGTTCCAGCAACTCATCGATCCCCGTTGCGGCAGCGGATTCCGCGGTTGTAAAAGTACGAGTAACATCCTGATTCAGCGTGATCGATCCTACGGTTACGGTTGGTTTGCCGGTCAGCTTCTTGGTCCAGCCTGCCAGGTTCAGCGAACTGCCCTCAAATTCAGGCTCCCAGAAGCGGCGTTGCGAGCAGTGGTACAGATCCACACCGGCAGCAGTCAAAGGCTCAAGAAAACGCTCCAACTCGGCCGGGGTCTGCGCCAGTTTGGTGTTGTAATCCTGCTGCTTCCATTGCGAATAACGGAGGCAGATGGGGTACTCCGGCCCCACCTGGGAGCGGACCTCGCGGATCACTTCCACCGCGAAACGAGTGCGCGCCACCAGATCGCCGCCATACCCGTCGGTACGCTGATTCGTCCCATCCCAGAAAAACTGATCCAGAAGATAGCCGTGCGCGCCGTGAATCTCCACACCGTCGAATCCCATCCGCTGTGCCGAAAGCGCAGCTTCGCCAAAGGCGTGGACCACGTCGTCGATATCCTGCTGCGTCATCGGCTCGGTGATCTTCTCGCCCCGGTTGGCAAGCCCGGAAGGGCCTATCGCAGCGGGCGAAATCTTTCCATCCGCTGCCGGCGTTAAGCCAACGTGCCAGAGTTGGGGAAAGATCTTGCCGCCCGCCTGATGAACCTCACCAACCACCCGTTTCCATCCCGCCAGAGATGGCTCGCCATAGAAGTGCGGCACATCGGGGTAGAAGCCCGCGGCAGGATGCGGAACGTAAGTCCCCTCGGTCACAATCAGCCCCACACCTCCCTCGGCACGGCGGCGATAATAAGCCGCAACATCAGCGCCGGGAATACCATCCGGCGATTTCGAGCGAGTCATGGGCGCCATCACGATGCGGTTGGGTAAAACCAGATCCTTAATGGTAAAGGGCTTGAACAGTAGCGGGGTAAGGCTTCTAGTAAGATCGCTCATATGGATTGGATGTTCTCTTTCTGCTTAGGTTTCAGGTTCAAGCTTGATAAAAAACTGATAGTTCCAGCAGCGATGATGTCCATTACAGTGACCGCATGACCAGCAGCAGCTTTTTACTCTCTTCCATCTTGCTCTGCGCATCTTTCATTGCCGCCGTGCCAGCCCGTGTTCAGAACCCGGCTCTTGCCGCCGATACTGTTCCTTATAAAGCCAATCCCGCAGCCATGCAATCCCTCCAGCTTCCAAGCCAGGGTGCGCTGCTCAACGCTTTTGTCTATATAGCCGCCGGTGCAACGCCTCATCCAACCGTCATCCTGCTGCACGGATTTCCGGGCAACGAGAGCAATCTCGATCTTGCCCAGTCGATTCGCCGCGCCGGTTGGAATGTTCTCTATTTCGACTATCTCGGCTCCTGGGGATCTCCGGCAGCTTTCTCTTTCACGCATTGCATTGAAGATACACAATCTGCAATCGACTACCTGCGCAATCCTGCTCATGCTACTCAGCTTCATGCCGATACGCGGACGATCGTTCTGGCAGGGCGCAGCATGGGAGGTTTTCTGGCTATCGAGGCCGGTGGTGCCTTCGATCCTGCAATAAAAGCCGTCATCACGCTTTCGGCGGCCGACCTGGGCGTAAGCCACTTTCAATCTCTCCCGACAGGTAAACGCGAGGCCGCTATCAGCGCTCTTGCTGCCGCGCTGGCCGCTGAAGTCATGGCGCCACTTGACGGCACAACTCCTGAGAACCTTGCCAACGAAGTCTTCTCCCATGCAACCCAGTGGAATTTCGTAAACCTTGCACCGAAATTTGCCACAAGGCCTTTGCTGGTCCTTACCTCGGATGACGGCTGGTCCGCACTATGAGCATCATATCGCCGGCCATGGTGGTGAGCATTTTTCTGTTTTCGCTGCTGGGAGCCGCTGGGTGACAAATAAACTCATTGCTCTTGGCGACGGCTGACGCACTGTAATCAGTCTGGGGCTGGCCGCCATGGCCTACTGGGATATTTTTAACGTCGCCCTGTTTGTGGCGCTCTACGTCATGATTTGCCGCTCACTTCTAAAGGGAGAGGAGATCCCCCGGCTCTGCCCTTTAGTAACGGGAGCAAACAAGGGCATCGGGTTCGAGGTGTCTCGCGAGTTGGGCCGCGCCGGCTTTACGGTTCTGCTGGGAGCGCGCGATACAGCACGTGGTGAAGAGGCTGCCAAGAAACTTCGTGGCGAGGGTCTTGACGTTCGTTTCGTTAAGGCGGACTTGAATCAAGCGGTCGAGAGCGGCACAGCACTGGCCAAGCAGATTGGCGAGCAGTTCGGGCATCTGGACGTCCTGGTGAACAACGCGGGCATGGCCGATCGGGAGGATGGGCCCGCCAGCAGCGTCTCAATTGAGACACTGAGGCGCACCTTTGAAACAAATTTCTTCGGTACGGTGGCGATTACTCAGCCGCTACTGCCACTGCTACGCGCGGCTGAGAGTGCGCGCATTGTCAATGTCTCCAGCGGGCTCGGCTCGCTCACGATCAATAGTGATCCCAGTACACCCTTCTATCACGCGAAGGTTCTCGCCTACAATGCTTCAAAGGCGGCGCTGAACATGTTCACCGTAGGCCTTGCCTACGACCTGCGCGAGACCAGGATCAAGGTCAACTCTGCGTGTCCCGGCTATGTTGCTACCGACCTGAACAACCACAGCGGCCCAGCGGCGGTCGAGGAGGGTGCCATCGCGATCGTGCGCCTCGCGCAACTGCCGGAGGATGGTCCTACCGGGAGCTTTACCCACAAGGACGGCACATATCCCTGGTAGTCCCAATCTAAGCTAACGACCAAGGTCGGAAAGACAGCGGCTTCTCGCAAGCAACGCTGAAGCGGCTTTCCTTCCATCAATTCTCTATCAGATTGCCACGAGGGTAGTCATCAGAGACAGGGCTTACTGCTACCTGCTTTCATTTCAGTTAGTACTCATAAGTCGTAGTGTGCTTATTACCGCGAACGCAGCGACAGCTCAGCTGGCGACTTCAGAGCAAACCGCTCATGTTGGACGGCAGAGGTCTGTAACCAAAAAGCAGAGGTCGTCGAGGGTGCTGAGAGTTTATCTACCGATTTTTATAAGGACTTAGGGTGCTTTTGTTTGCCATCAGTCCCCATAGTTTCAATGGGGTACGATCAAAAGCACTTCTGTCACGGCAGAGGTCGCGAGTTCGAGTCTCGTCGTCCCCGCCATATAGCCTGAGAAAATAAAGGGCTTATGGCAGGCAGAAAAGTGGCAGTTTAGTCTCCACGGTACTCGACGGTACGCAATTTCTAAAACCGTACCGAACTCAATCCAATAACATCTCAACCTGCCTCAGACTCGCACTCCGCTTGTCTGCGGAGACAGCTTGCGTGTAGAGATCCGTCGTGGCGCGTGAATTTGCGTGCCGGAGCAGTTCTTACATAACTTTGACATCCACTCCCAAGCTGCGGAGGTTGGTTGCCAATTGAGGATGGCAACGGCCGTATTGCGCGAGCGATTGCCGATTCGGAAGGAAGTCCACAGCGTTTTTACAGTATGACGGCGCGCATCCGGCAGGAGCGTGACGCATACTATGCGATCCTCGAACAGACACAGCAGGGCACAATGGATGTCACTCCATGGATGGATTGGTTCTTGGGCTGTATGGAACACGCTATTGATGAGGCACAACAGACATTGGCCGCAGTGTTGAGCAAGGCGCGATTCTGGGAGTCGGTTTCCGGCTTGCAATTGAACGAGAGGCAACGAAAAGTGCTGAACCTGCTCTTCGATGATTTTGAAGGGAACTTGACCACATCGAAATGGGCGAAGTTGACCAAATGCTCGCAGGACACGGCCACGCGGGATATTGCGCATTTGATCGAGCGGGGAATCCTCGTCCGCAATCCCGCTGGCGGACGCAGCACCAGCTATGCGCTCAAAGAACAGTCTTCAGGATCAATGCCGGCCAGTCTATAGAATCTTGCCGACTATGAATCATAGAGATGTGGCGATTGAGTCAGAATGTTTGATCATAAGCTGAATTCGGCATCCATGCGCACTCGCTCGCGGTCTGTTGGCAGAAGTGGAACGAAAGGAGCATCGATGATTCGTCGTTGTAATGAGCAGGATTTCGAGCAGATTTGGATCATCATCAACGATGGAGCACAAGCATATCAAGGTGTTATTCCTGAAGATCGGCTGTCTGATCCGTACATGTCGAAGGAAACGTTTTTTACGGATCAAGCGTGTACGCTTGAACAGAAAAGTAGGAATGCAGCTTGCGTTCGCGTTCAAGGAACGTCGTCAGGTTCTCGGGCCAGATACTGTTGCATGGCCGCCGAAAGCTACAATTCAGAGAACAGATTCAATAGGATTCCTATTGCGCATCCCAGCCCGAGAGCCTTCATCTTTGGAACTTATCCATGGATTGGCCCTAGCGGATGCGGCTGCTGCGTTGTCCGGCGGGCAACGAGATACTCTCCGGCCGCCGCGAACAACTCTTATCTTGTATGTAGAAAATCGGGGAAGCTGAACCAAACCTTTTGAGGATTCGCCACATAAACTGCGTCTTCGACTGCGTTGCGCACGGGCGTTGCAGTCTGGCCCGCTCCATCACTTCGAGTGGCAGAGCCTTGACTTCAATGGACCATTACGCCGAGGGGCTTGGGGAATGAATAAGGTGAACGGTCTTGCGGATGTAGGCGAGAACGACTCACGGCCAAACAACTGAGCGTAGTTCCGTAATAACACGGTGGATTTTTCGGCGCGCTAAAAGCGATCGGCCTCGTTCGAACTGAATCGGAAGATCGTGCCCAAGCTAGGCGAAGCGGCTTGAATCAGCGCGCGCCTGGTTTTTGGCGGAGCACGAATATGTATTCAAATTCGCCGTGAAGGCTCAAGAGGTTGTTCCGATTCAGTGGGCGAGCGCGGGTTAGGAAACCCGCGCTACACCTGTGGGTGGTACGAAATCAAACGGTCAGAGACCAGAGAGGAGCGCAGGAGTTATTGCGCGTCGAGAGGCGGTCCGTCTTGCAGCGCGACCTGCGGCCAGCCATCCTTCCAACCCACGGTCGAGATCTGCAGGGCGGGTTTGCCGCCGACGGCGTCATAGGCGTGAAAGACCATGATGGTCTGACGATTGTCGACGTAAAGCGACTGGCCGCCCGGCCCGAGCCAGCGGCGATTGCCGGTGAGCAGTTGCGTGCCGCCGCCTTCGGAGAGCTTATTGCCATCGGCGTCGAGGTAGGGTCCGGTAACGGAGGCCGAGCGGCCGACCACGATGTGGTAGGTGCTCTTGACGCCGCGGCAGCAGAGATCCCAGGAGGTAAAGAGATAGTAGAAGCTGTCGTGATGAATGATGAAGGGGGCTTCGACGGCCTGCCAGTCGGGCGGCAGCCCTGGAGGGGCGAGCGCGGCGCCTTGCGGACGGGCGCGACTGGCCAGCGAGTAGAGCCGCGTGTCGCCGGTGAAGAGCTTGCCGGTGGCCGGATCGATACGGCGCATTTTAATGCCGCCCCAGAAGCTGCCGAAAGCGAGCCAGGTTTTGCCGTCGGCGTCGATGGCCAGATTGGGATCGATGGCGTTGAAGTTGTCGGTGGCCTCGGAGCGAAGCACGAGCCCCTCGTCGACCCACTTATAGTCGTGGCTGGTGGAATCGAGAGTTGTGTTGGTCAGCAGAGCAATGCCCGAGGTGTTTTTGCCGAAAAGCGAGTAGGCGTAATAGAGGTGGAATTTCCCGTTGAAGTAGGAGATGTCTGGGGCCCAGAGCTCGGCCGTGCCGGGACTCGATTTGCGAATCCAGGCGGGGATTTCATCGAGCACGTGGCCGCAGAGCTTCCATTGCACGAGATCGTTGGAGCAGCGGATGGCCATGTGGCCGCCGTTGGGGGCCAGACCGGTGGCGAAAACATACCAGGTGCCGCCGGCCTTGATGACAGAAGGATCGTGAGTGCCCCAGAAGTCTCCAGAGAGAGCGAAAGGGCGCGCGCCTTGCTCGGCGGATGGAGCTTGTGCTCCGCCGAGGAGGCCGGCGAAGGCCAGAACCGCGGCCCCGAGAATGTCGATTTTGTACGTCGAATGCATGATGCCTCGTAGAGAAAACGTTAGGTAATGAAACAGGTCAAAGTACATGTACTTACTTGATGTAAGGCCAGTCATCGGAGGTCCACCCGAGGACATTGAGGCCCAGGGCGGGGTCGCCGTTGTTATTGCCGTCGTAGTAGTGGTACACGAGAATGTCTCCATCCGTGTCCGAGAGTACGGTCTCTCCGCCCGGGCCGTTGATGGTGCCGTGAGCGCTGAGCAGGATGGTGCCCCCGCCCGCAGTCATCAACACGCCTCCGCGGTCGGAGTAGGGACCGTTAACAGCGGTGGATCGCCCGACGGCAATTCGGTAGGTACTGCTGTCGGCTTCACAGCAAGTATCGATGGAGACGAACAGATAGTAGTAGGAGTTGTGGTAGAGAATGTAACTCCCTTCGATGCCGGTACCGGAAGAGTGGTAAGCCAGTTGCGTGCAGCTAGAACTGGGGAGGGGAATGCCGGTGGAGGAATCGACTTGAACGATCTCAATGCCGTTCGACCAGGAACCGAAGACCATCCATGCGTTGCCGGAGGCATCGACAATCGAAGAAGGATCGATGGCGTTTGCGCCAGAGCAGTTGGAGGACTTGTAGATGGCAGCACCGTAATCGCTAAAGCTGCCGGGCGCGCCGGTAGTGCTGTAAGCCAATCCGATTGCCGAGTTTGTGCTGCCGGAGGTTGAGGCTGCGTAGTAGAGCCAATACGGATAGGTGGCGCTGCTGTGGTAGGAAATGTCAGGCGCCCAGAGATCGCTGCTCGAATCGGTATACGTGTTAGTCCAGGAGGGCAGCGTGGAGAGAGCGTATCCTGCGTCGCTGAAGGTGGTGCGATCGTTGGATTCATGGGCGTGAAGCAGGCCATGCGTTGAGTACAGGTAATATGTGGAACCGGCCTTCACCATGGACGGATCGTGGATTCCGATAGCTTTGGTATCCGAGTCCGCCGATGAATATGAAACGCTGACGGTGAGGGGCGCGGGATAGGCGGCGGTGGCGGTCGAGGTCAGCTTCCACTCCTGGTAAGAGCCACCCGTGCTTGGCTGGGAGCGCTCGCCCTGATCGATGGTGGCGGAGGTCGAAGTGCTGGCGTTGGCATCCTCGAGAAAGTAGCCACTGTTGACGTTCTTGATCAGGTAGTTGCCGTCGCTGAGCAGATAGAACTTCCATAAATGGTCGTTGGTGCCGTTGTCGGAATACTGGACGGCCTGCGCGCCGGCGGAGGTGGAGGCGCTGGAGATGCCGAGAACCTGATGGGTGAGCATGTTCTCGAGGTTGTATTCACTGCTGCCCATGGGAATGAAGTGCCAATCGATGTCGGTGGTGGTGGTGGAGGAAGAAGCTTCCTGGACTACGCTCGCGCCGGCGGTCTGGCTTTGGCTGGAGATGCCCAACACCATGCCGCTGGAGGCATTGGTCAAAGTGTATTGGTAAGTGTCGTCGACGGTAGCGCTGGAGCCCATATCGATCGTGGTGGAACTTCCGCCGCCCGTCGCGCCGCTGGATGAGCCGCCACTGCCGCAGCCGGAGAGCAAGCAGGCCACGGATACGAGCGCGATGCAGATGCAAATCTTCACAGAACCTCCTAAGGTGAAACAACAATTGAATGCAGGCCGGTTTTACCTTAAAAAATGGCGCGGCGGCGAGGGTAGACCGCCGCGCCGATAGGCCTAAACAGCAGACCTGGGAAAATGCACGATCAATAGTTGATCTTCAAACGGAACTGAATGTTTCTCGGACCGTTTTGCAAGCCGCCGATCTGGCCGACGGTGGTTACGCTCGAGCCCAAGTCGGAGACCGGACGGGTGAAGATGTGGCGGTTAAAGGCATCGAAAAGCTCTCCGCGGAAGTCGATCTTGATGTTGCCGTGAACCGTAAAGAGCTTGGAGATGCCGAAGTCTTCGGTGTAGTAGTTGGGTCCGCGAATATCGGAAGAGTTGCGCGGCATGGTGCCGAAGCGCCAGGGGTTGCCCTCGCCCGTTGTCCCGGTGCCGTTGGGATCGCGGTTCGCGTAGAGGTTGGGATCGTAGAAAGCCGAGCAATTGAAGTAACCGGTGGCGCAGGCCGTGGTGCGGGAGGTGTTGTCGAAGGACAGCGGGTTTTTGTAGTTGGGATTCTTGACCGACTGCCCGGCGACGCGGTCGAAGCGCACGCTGGAGTTTTTGCCAGGAATTGAGGTAGCGCCGTAGATGGAGATGGGTTGCCCGCTCTGGTAGTGCTGAATGCCGCTGATGCTCCAATTCGAAATCAGCTGGCTGAGCACTCCGGTCTTATCGCCCAAGAAATGTTTTCCCTGGCCGATGGGCAGGTCGTAGATGTAGCTGATGACGAAGTTGTTGGGAATGTCCTCGCTGCTGACGGCTTTTTCTCCGCGCAGGTTTTCGGGATCCTGGACCGCGCCGCCGTTTTGATCGGTGCTCTCGTAGGGCTGGATCGCGTCGGCGTCGGTGAGAGTCTTGGAGAAGGTGTAGGAGGCCAGCACGTTGAAGCCGTTGTGGAAGCGCTGTTCGAGCTTGGCTTCAAACGCCTCGTAGGTGGACTGGCCGAGGTTTTGCAGGTAGCTGTCCATGTTGATGTATTCAACCTGCGGGTAGGGGCGCAACGCCTGGTAGGTTGGCTCGTTAATGGGCCAAGTGCATCCGGTATTGCAACTGAAGTTGGCGTAGGGCTCCAAAGGAGTGCCGGTGTGACTGCCACTAACCGACGAATCACCGGGATAGTAGGCCCACCAGTTGAGGTAGTCGCCCAGAGCCATGTATTTATCGGGCATATCGTTCATGTAGCTGAGCATGGCGTGCAAGTGCGTGGCATGCATTCCCAGATAGCCCAGGGTGGCGAAGAGGTGAGGGGTAATCTGGTATTCGGTTTCCAGAGCCCAGTTTTCGACCATGCCGGGCCGTCCGTTGCCAGAGGAGACATAATCGACGCTGGTGCTGGTGCCGTCGAGCTGGTTAGGATTGAGGTTAGGCGTGCTGGACAGGGCTTGCAGGCCGTTGTCGAGCGGCACGCCGTCGAGCGGGTCGGTGGTGTAGAGATTGCCGGTGACGGTGAAACCCTGCACCGTACCTTGGCCCCAGTCGGCATAGACGAGCGGCCCGTAGTAGAAGCCGGAGCTGCCGCGAATTACGGCTTTGTGAGAGAAGAAATCGGGCTCCCAGGCAAAACCGACGCGGGGCTCGAAGTCCTTTTTGTAGACTTTGCCCCAGGTTTCGTTCATGCTGCCATTGCGTCCCGCGCCCTTGCCGGCAAAGACCAGAGCGCCACGAGCCTGCCCATACTTGCCTGCCGTAGTTGCCGCGTCGACCATATTCGGGTCCCAAATTGAGGTATCGCCAGAAGCCTCACGGCGCGGCGTGTCGTAGCTCCAGCGCAGACCGAGGTTAATCGTCAGGTTAGGACGGGCCTTCCAGACATCTCCGGCGAAGATCGAACCGCCATGCATGATCCAACGGGGCGCGTGCAGATCGTTCAGGTTGTTGGCGTCCCCGGTTTCGCCGATCAGGAAGGCAGCGAATGAGTTACCATCCTGGCCCCAGTAGTTTTCATCCGAGGCGGTCTGGTTATCCCAATACTCGAAGCAGCCGGCGTTGCCGCTGCAGGTGCCGCCGATGTGGCTAACCCAGGAATACTGGTGGTATTGCGCATCGCCGCCAATGGTGAAGCTGTGCGCGCCATAGTGCCAGTGCAAAACGTCGTTCAGCGCCAGTACATTGTCGATGTCGGTGGAGTCTTTCTGCTGGCCCATGCCACCGAAGGTGTTGCCGTTGAACTCAAAGACCGGGAAGTCGTTGCTGAAACCGTTGGCGATGCCGAACTTGGCATCCCAATCGGTGCCCATATTCGCAGCTTTGGATTTGTTGATGTTGTTGGAGCGGTTGCCGCCGACGGTCAGGGAGTTGACCAAGTTGGGAGTGATGATCCAATCCCAGCCGGCGCGGAAGAGCTTGCCGAGCTGATCGACGGTGCTGCAGCAAGTCTGGATCGGCGCAGGCATGTTGGAGTTGCCGCCTGTATCGGTGTTTTCGCGGGAGTTCCAGAAGCCCCAGATTTTGTGTCTATCGCTGATATTCTGGTCGATGCGGATACTGTAGGAGGAATCGGTGATGGTGCCAATGCTGCGATAGGCGTAGTTGTAATTGCTGCTGCCGGTGACTTCCTGCTTGGCCAGCGGCATCAGATAGGTATTGATGAGGTTTTTTGCGATCGTGCTCTCGCGACCGACGGGAATCTTGTTGGTCGGCGCGCCGGAGACGGAGTAGTTGCCGGAGGTGCCGGTGACGGTCTGGCCGAAGCCCGCATAACGGCAGGGAGTCGAGCCGTTATTGTCGTACTGCGGGTCCATGATTTCGCCCGCGTATACGGTTTCGCCGCAAGGCGAGGTGCCGAGAGCGCTGCCCAGTAGCGACGAGAAGTCGAAGTACTGCCCGTCGCTGCCGAGTTCGGCCGGCGTGGGCAACTGGCTGGTGCTAGTACCGCCATAGAGCTGATGCCACTTCTCATAGTTGAAGAAGAAAAAGCTCTTGTCTTTGCCGCTGTAGAGATGCGGAATGCGGAAGGGACCGCCGATGTTGCCGCCGAAGTCGTTCTTGGTGTCGGCGCTGCGCTTGTAGGTTTTTCTTGCGGCCGCGTCATTGCCGTGCGTGGCGATGTTTCCGTTGTTGAACCAGGTGTTGGCGTCGAATCCGGCGTTCTTATAGAACTCGTAGACGGTGCCGTGATAGCTATTGGTGCCGCCCTTGGTGTTGAAGTTGGCGAGGCCGCCGGTGGTCCGGCCCTCCTCAATAGGTAGGCTGGCGATGCTGATCTGGAACTCATTGACGGCTTCGACGGAGGGCGAGAGGATGCCGAAGCTGCCGGAGCCGTTCTGCTGGCGGTTGGTGGTGATGCCGTCGATCAGGAAGTCGGTGCCGTTTTCTTGGCCGCCGTTGATTTTGATTGCGTCGGCCGCGGAAGAGGTGCCGAAACCCGCGACACCGGGGGCCAGATAGGCCAAATTCTCCAGCGAGCGCCAACTGCCGACCGACAAAGGCAGACGATCGACCTGCTCGGGCTGAATGGAGACGTCGACGGTCGTACTATCCAGGGTGAGCGATTGCTCGCCGGCGTCGACGCTGACGATCTCCAAGGCGGAGCCGACGGTGAGCGTGACATCGACCGTGGTCGGCACGCCGACGGCGACGACGAGGCCGCGATGAACGGCCGCTTTAAAGCCGGACGAAGCGACCGTAAGATCGTATTTCCCGGTGCGGACGGAGGGAAAGGCATAGTTGCCTGTGGTGGAGCTGACGGTCGAATATAGGGTTCCCGTCTCCGTGCCGCGGATGCTTACCTTGGCTCCCGGTACGACTTTGCCGACGGGATCGAGGACGGTGCCGGAGACCGAGCCGGTATCGAGTTGCGCCCAGGCAAAGCTGGACAGCCCCAGGAAAACGACCAGAAAGGTCATACATTTTCGGATAATAGCCCGGCACTCCGAGCGGGTTTGAATCGGTATTGCGTGTCGTTTCATCATAAAGTACCTCCAAGCAAGCATTTACTAACCGAGTTTTTGTTCTTTTCTTTGCCGCTCTCTTCAACTCTCCCCTCGAGGAGAGCTGGAACCAACGCGAGCGACTATGGCGCAGGCTCGAAACTTGTATGATCCGCCAAACGGCCGCGTGCAAGCGATGGAGAAGGCGGCGGCCTGTCCCCAGCCGGCCACGGGGGCGAGGATGAGGGACGCAAAAGCCATTTGGGCGGCGTCCCTCCGACAACAATCCGCGTTTGTGACTCGATCGCGAAGCATGATATAGGCGTCTGACTTCCGCGGCGGAGGTGGCAGCTCCGGTAAGCGTTTGCTGGACAACACCCAAAGTACCTTCCGCCAAAACATCGCCGATTCAAACACCCTGTTTGAACGGATGTAAAGCGATTAACGGATCAGTCGCCCGTTACGTGGAAGGAAGTCATTGTTCAACAAAGAGTTGGCTATATTTTCGAGGAAAGCGGAAGACGCGTTCTCAATACCCGTTACGCGCAAGTTTCGCCAGCACATACGGTGTATATTTATTGACTAGGAAACGGTAGTCATGCCAAAGGCCGGCCCATTTACGCACATTGCAGAAGAAACCTTTCATCCCGAACAAATGGAAGCGGTGCGCCGGCAGTTGGACGAGCTTTTAGCCAGCGCATCCTTTGCCGGCAGCAAGCGCTCGCAGGATTTTCTGCGGTTGATCGTTACCCATGCGCTAGAAGGCGATCTGGACAGCCTGCGGGAGCGGATGATCGGCGCCGAACTCTACGGGCGGCCGGTGAGCTACGACACCGGCAGCGATTCGGTGGTGCGTGTGCGGGCCAGCGAACTGCGCAAGAAGCTGGCGCACTATTACAGCACCGAATGCAGCGGCGAGGCTCCGGTGCGGATCGAGCTGCCCAGCGGCTCGTATGTGCCGCACTTTCACTTTGCCGGCGCCGAGGAGGCTTCGCAGCCTGCGGCAAATGGCCACGATGCGCCGCCGGTAGCCGCGCCGAGCGAGGGAAAGCGATCCACCAGGCGGCGATTTTTACCGGTCGCGACGGTGCTGGCGGTCGCAGTCGCCGCGCTGCTGGGCTATCTGGGCGTGCACCGCTGGCAGGAAGCGAAAAACGCGCGCAGTGCCATTCACTCGGTCGCTATTCTGCCGCTGGAAAATCTCTCCGGCATCGCCTCGCAAGAGTATTTTGCCGATGGCATGACCGAGGAGCTGATCAACGATCTGGGACAGGTTTCCACGCTGCGTGTGATCTCGCTCACCTCTTCGATGAGCTACAAGGGCACCAAGAAGACGCTGCCGCAGATTGCCCGCGAGCTTTCGGTGGACGCGGTGGTGGAGGGCGGCGTGCTGCGCGAGGGCAATCGGGTGCGCATCAGCACGCAACTGATCGACGGACGGACGGACCGTCCGCTGTGGGCGCAGACCTACGTGCGCGACCTGAGCAGCGACCTGGCCTGGCAGGGCGAGGTCGCGCAGGCGATTGCCGAGGAGATCAGCACTACGATTACGCCGCAGGAGCAGGCGCGGCTGACACGCAAACGCCCACTCGATCCGCAAGCGCAGGATCTGTATCTGCACGGAATTCTGCTGCGCGAGAACAACGATTGCGCGCATGCCGTGGAATACTTCAATCACGCGATTGCGCGCGATTCAGGCTATGCGCAGGCGCACTCGGCGCTGGCCAGTTGCTACGGAATGCTGGGTGAGGCGGGCAACATGCCGTATCAGGAGGCTTTCACGCGGCAGAAGGCCGAAGCAATACGCGCAATTGAACTGGACGATTCGCTTTCCGAGGCGCACGCCGAGCTGGCCAATACGGCGATGACGCTCGATTGGGATTGGCCACGGGCCGAAGCCGAGTTCCGGCGTGCGCTGGAACTGAATCCCAACTCGGCGACCAGCCGCCAGAAGTACGCGTTTTACCTGGTGCGTACCGGCCATTTGCGCGAAGCGCTCTCTGAAGTTGAGCGCGGCGTGGAACTGGACCCAGTCTCGGGCAGCACCTTTCACGCCGAGGGCTTCGTCTATTATTTTTCGCGGCAATACGATCAAGCTCTGGCCGTGGCGCAGACCGTGCGCGGGCTGAAGATCAACTTATCCGACTGGAGTTTTTTAACCGGCGATATCGAAACCGGAAAGGGCCATTACGCCGAGGCCATCGCCGCGTTTCTCAAGGCAGGCAACGGGCCCTATACGCTGGGGCATCTCGGCAACGCCTACGCGCGCAACGGCAACACCGACGCCGCGCACCAGACTATCGCCGAACTGAAGAGGCACGTGCAGGCGAACGGCGTGGGCCGCTACGAGATCGCGCTGGTCTACGCCGGGCTGGGCGAAAAACGCGAAGCCTTGAAGTGGCTGGACGACGCCTATCAGGCGCATGACGTGGGACTGGTTTATTTAAAGGTCGATCCCTGCCTGGACCCGCTGCGCACCGATCCGCACTTTGACGAGCTGCTGCGGCGCGTCGGCCTGTAGCGTTAGAAAAAATGGCAATGCGGATGTTCTCGATCTGGAACTCGGTCTGCGCACCGTGCTGGCGCGGATCGCCAAACACCCTATCAATCACATCGCCAATCTGCCCCTCCAGGGAACCTGGCCGCCACGCGCCGAAAAGATCGGAGGCTAGTACTAGTCGCCCCTGAAAAGCCACCTAACCCACAAAAGAATCAGTGAAATAGGTAGATGGTAACGGATAAAATATTCCCAGAGACATTATAAAACGCAGTAAATACTGGGAAAAACCGATGCGACCTAAGAGAGAAGCGAAGCCCCCTCAGCGCGAGCTATTCCAGATCGACCTTGAGCATTTGGTCGACATGAGTCACCCCTTGGTTCGTCTCGGTTAGTACATCGACTAGGAGTCATTTGAAGCCACTCTTGGTGGCAGTTATCATCCGACCCTTGGCGCTCCAGGCGTGTCCACGCGAGCGTTACTTCCAGCATCAGATGCCGATCGATCCATCGAGCATGTCTCGTTGGCGCAAGCGTCTTGGTGAAGCCGGAGCCGAAGAGATGCTTCGTGTCACCATCGAAACCGGCATCGAAATGAAGGTGGTGCGCGCATCCGACTTGAAGCGTCTCAACGTCGATACGACTGTGCAGACCAAGGCGATTCGTTATCCCACCGATGCGCGTTCTTATCATCGCTGTCGCGAGCGGTTGGTGAAGATAGCGCGTGCTGCCGGAGTCAAGATCAAGCAGAGTTATGAGCATGTTGGTCGCAGACTGCTGATGCAGTCGAGTCGTTATGCTCATGCACGTCAGATGAAGCGTGCCAAGGCCTGCACGCGCACGCTGCGCACACAGTTGGGCCGCGTCATGCGCGAGATCGAGCGACAAGTAGAAAAGCCAGTGGGCGAGTTGAAGAAGTTACTCGAAACAGCACGCAAGCTTCACGCGCAGCAACGTTACGACAAGAAGATCTACAGCGTTCATGAACCGGAAGTCGAGTGCATCGCAAAGGGTAAGGCTGGCAAGAAATACGAGTATGGCAACAAGGTTAGCGTAGCTGTTACGAGTGCGAGTGGATGGTTCGTTGGCGCGAAGAGTTTTACTGGGAATCCATACGATGGGCACACGCTGGCTGAACAGATGAAGCAGGTTGAAGAGGTGCTCGGCAGCAGAAGGTCGCGGAAGTATACGTCGACATGGGCTATCGAAGGCATGATTACAAGGGATCGGCTACGATCCATGTTGATAAGAAGACGCGAGGCAAAACGCCGCAATCACTATGGCGAAGGATGAAGCACCGCGCCGCAGTCGAACCCGGCATAGGACATCTCAAGGCAGAGCACCGGTTAGAGCGCAACCGGTTGAAGGGAGTTGCCGGAAACGCGATCAACGCCGTGCTGGCGGCTGCGGCGATGAACTTCCAGAAGCTAATAAGGGTTATCCAATGCGGCAGAGTACCTGATTTTTACTCCATACTGAACCGACTGCTGTCCCAGTGGAACTTCATCGGCTTATGCATGACTGCTTGCGCTGCTTGAAAAATGGACTTTTTCAGGAGCAACTAGTTAATCGATGTCTGAGCATCTCAAAGAGCAGCTCCGCACCGGTCTTCGATAGGGGCACGAAGCCAAGCTTGTCGACGATGAGCAGTTCATAGCTGGCAATCTGCTTCTGGAAACGCAGTAGCTTCTTTTCATCGCGAGCCTCGATCAGTTCGCTGACTAGAGTAGCCGTGGTGGTGAAGCGCACGCGATGCTCGCGCTGATGTGAGCCAAACGCAAGAGTGGACGGGTTTGACTCAACGCAGAGTAACAGGTGAGATCGACGACCCAGCGTCCACCGGTTTTGTTGGGAGCATATTTCAGTTTCCATGCTTCGATGGCAGCGATAATATCCGCAACGGTCGATGCGGCAAATGGAGTGATGGGGCAAAAGGCTACCGGCAGATAAGTGGATATCGTCGTTTCCGCCTGCAAAGACGGCGCAAGATCGTACCCATACAGCAGAGCAAAGGAGATGGCCCCGACTCCGGAAGGCAGCACCGTGGCAAATACCTGATTCAGGGGAGACGTCGCAGCGTCGCTGGTCCACTGCCCGATCGGGAAGACACGCGTGTAAATCAGCGATGGCACGGTTGGATCGGGAAAAGCAATCTCTGGCGTGCGATAGTGGAACGATTGCTGCGTAGGTGGCGCTGGCAGATCGAGCAGTTGTGCATTGCGCGTGACCCAGACGCGCGTGCGGGCATTTTCAAAGATGGCAACCGGGAGCGATCCAAAGGCGTACTCGAATTGTAGACGGGCAAATGCGGGTACGTCGGCGGAAAACTTATAGGTCTGTAGCCATGTTCCACCCTCTGTCGACAACGAGAGTGGATTTAGCGCAACCCGTATGCCATCGGGCGTGATACAGGTGATTTGTGGCGCGGCGACGGCCGCCCCGGCGACTTGCTCCAGACACAGTTTGTCATAGAGCTCTCCCTGAGTGGAAAGCGTTACCGTATATTCGCGCGTCTCCGCATTCACGGCAACGGCCTCTGTCGCAAGCTGCCAATGCGCCTCCCAGGCATCGGCTACGCACTGCACCAGACCAGCCAACGTTGCCACCGCCTCGGACAGGGGAGAATCAGCCGGGATTTCGCTCCCATTCGTCAGTTGTCCCAACACCGTCCAGAGGGACTCGCGTACTTCGGAATACTGTGCCAAGGCTGCGAACAAATCCACGTCCGCGGTATTCGCCGCAAGCTGAGTGCCGGCTTGCAGGTTCACATCCAAGCAAAAACCAATCGTCTCCTGCGCCGTAGACTGGTGTTCGTATGTGAACCGGTAGGTCCACTGACAGGCATCCGCAATACTCTGCGGATCGGCGGCACCGCTAGCTTGTTGCGTCACAAGAGACGGAAGCATCGGATAACCGCGCAGCGGCAGTGGAATCCGCGGATGGCCGAAATCAATCGACATTCCAGGCGCATCTCTCAGCGGCAAGACAAACGACAACCATTGCGAACTCTCGTAGCCTTCCACCGATTGCACATCGAACTCCAATTCATTGATCGTGAAGGAGAGCTCCGGGCAGGCCACACGCAGGCGCGCAGCCTGCGCAGTGTCGAAGAGAAGAGAGAGATAGTTGGCACCCGCTGCGAGCGAGATCTTGGCGGCTCCGACGGTGAGGTCGCCAAGCTTTGGATCCGAAGTGAAGCGGGCAGCACCGGCGAACCGGGCCGAATCGCCGCCCCATGGAGATTGAATGGTTGCATCGTACTGCGCAATCGAATCGATTCCGTATCCATCCACAAGACTGCGCAGCAATTGCTGGCGCAACGTTTGCCAGGCCTGCGCGCGGGCAGCGTCCGGTACGGCACCGCTGTTTTGTTCGACGATTTCCAAACCGTTGGCAATCGCTCCGGCAAGTTCGATCTTGGTGGTCAGCAAATTCGCGAGTTGGGGGGCGTTGGCGCGCTTTGCGCCGGTCGAGTAAGACGCGGTGCAGAACAGATCGACATCCGCGAGGAACGACAGTGCCCACGGTTCCAGATCTACTGCCTGATAATCGCGGGTTCCGGCCGGGTGCAGTTTCCCGTCCTGAGGGTCGAAGATCGAAATTGGCACGCCGCTACGCGACAGCAACTGCGTCGCCAGGGGGCGCAACGCATAGCAGCGCGGTTGTTTCCCGGCTACGCCCGGCAGGTCTACCGATGGCGCGACTTCCACCTGAGAGATTCCACTTGGACCAAAGTCGATGGCCCAGACATCGCTTTGGTTCTCTCCCGAAGAGGAGGTGGTTCTGGCCGTGGCCAAGCGCAGACGGGGTATTGCAGCCTGCAAGGTGTCGGCAAACTGTAGCAGCGTGAGCGCATTGCCGGAAGACTCGGACGGTGTGCGGAGGGCGGGCAAAGCTGCGCGATTGCGTACCACCGAGGACGGAGTCTGCTCGGTTCCACGCAACGCGGGATCGGCCAACGTAAAGGAACGGCGCAATTCAATCCAAGTTTGAATCGCGAAGATCGTGTCAGGGAAGGTCCACGTACCGTTAGCTGAAAGGGGAAGCGCAAGACTCGTAATAAGCGGAAGAAGAACGGTAGCACCGGCGCGAAGAAACGCCACATCCTTATTGGCGGCCGCAAGATTGGCGCATGTCGTATCCACGCCCTGCACAACGGCAAAGCGACGGATCACGCTGGCAAGGGTGTCGTCGGCAGCCGTGACGATGCTTGCCGCGCGATCCACATCCGCGTAAAGCCTCATGAACGGAACCACAAGGTCAGCGGTAGCCGTGTTGGCCGCTAAAATACTCGACACGGGCACCGCAAAACTCTCCGCAATGGCCGCGGGAGTGCACGCTGCCGACTTCGGCACCTGCGCCGGAGTTACAACCATCAGAGAACCGCTGGAGAGAAATGGCCTCTGCGTACCAACGACGGCGGCCAGCTCCTCCAGCGTCACCGGGGGATTGAATTTCTCGCAGAGCGAATCCAGCGTATCGCCTGGCGCGGTTGTCACGCTTTGGCCGCCGATGTTGACGACTATGTTCGGTGCAAGGATGGGAAGCGCGGCATTGGCCGTTGCCAGCGCAAGGAGCGGGGAAGCGCCCACGCCAGGAACGGTTCTTGCCGCCAGATTGGACAGCGTATCTGTACTCTGAATCCAATAGGGCAGATAGGTCGCCGAACCGCCATTGGGGAGCTCGGATCGAGCGGGTAGAGTGAGATCGCACGTGGGCGTGCGGTCAAGATTGCTGCGGATGAGATCGCCAGCGGTAACGCCGTGAACGCGCGCCATCTCTCCCAAGCGCTGCTTGGTGTTGGAATCCATGCTGGAGGCCGCAAACAGAGGCGTGCCCGCGGGGAAGAGGTTGGCAACGGCGATATTCAATGCACCGAGAGCCGCGCCGGACTGGCCCGACTGATTGCTGCCCAAAGTATCTCCCGGCAGAATGGTATACCCATCGACAGCCAGCGCCGTCGAGCGGAACATACCGGGAAGATCGGCATTAGCCATGGCCACCATTACGGCGTCGAAAGGAACTCCGGCATGGGCGAAGGCTTGCGCGACCAGATCCAGCGTTGTTTCGCTTTGCGGCGACTCCGTGCCCACGGCGACGCGTACGCCCTCGCACGTGAAAATGAAGCCAGGCTGCAACAGGCCGGATGTGGATCGGTTCGACTGCACCAGCGCGGCGGGCGAACACTTGGCGGCAAGCGCAATCTGGCGCAGGCTTTGCGCCGAATCCGCCATCGTTTGCTGGCGGGCAATGGCGATCTCCGTGCCCACCTGCATCGGCAATACAAGATTCTCGGCAAACGCGAGCACAACCGATGGATCGATTCCTGAAGGACAGATCGCTTGTACCGAGCGGTCCGTTTGTGTGACTACAAACTGAGGAACATGAATGGGATCGGAACCGATCAATTCAGTCACGGTCCGGGCCGCGTTGGCGGCGGCCAGCGCATCCGCATCCACGCCGGTATTGGCCAGCAACGCGGCAAGCGTCGGTGTCGCCGCAGGATCGGCGCAGATGGAGAGCTGCGAGGCGGCCGCTCCCAGCCACACGTATCCGGCATTTGCATAGGCGCGCAGCATTCTCAGCAACGATTGATCCGGATCGTCGAGCGGCAATGGCTGAACACCCTTCGCTTGCTGTAGCGTGGTAAGCAGGGTGGCGGAAATGTCGGCCTGCGCAAGCTGCCATGCAATACGGGAGAATCTCTCCCGCTGTTCGACGGCCGCTGCGGCTGCGCTGTCGGCATCGGTTGTCGCGCCGGGCAGAAATGCCGAGGTCTGCAAATAGAGCGCTGCGCGCAGTGCCGCGCCCTGTGCCGGAGCAGGAACGCTTTCCACGGCATAACTTACCGCCGTGCCCGGCCAATTGGCGACACCTGCGAGTTCGTCGGTATACAGAAGCGGAAGCGACAACGCTCCGTCCGCGCTGGAATTCTCTGCCGAACAATTACCAAACACATCGGTGAAGCACAGTTGCACACTCGCCGACTGCCCAATGCCCGCGTATACATTGTCCGATGCCGGAGGGAAAGGCGGCGTCGCGGCGCGGTTTTTTGCGAATCGCACCGCCGGAATCACGCGTTCCAGCCGCCATACATCCTCGTTGTCTTCCGCGCCGTCTTGACCCGGCGTTGTCTGCGGTCCAACCGGCAAACCGACATTGGAACCGGCAAAGGCCGCGTTCTCCTCCATACGGTAACCGAGCAGAGAATACTCCTGCCGCAATCGTTGCTGCGCATCCGCCGCGCTGCCGTCGGTGGCGCGGTCGAGCGAGAACGTGAAACCAATCTCTCCAGGATTCACGGATGCCGCAACGCTGTTCTCGCTTCCGTCCGCGGCCTGAACGAACACGGCGCTTGCGCTCGCATCCATCCCCGGACCGATCACCGCGCAATTGGTGAATGGATAGAGGCGGCGCTGCGGAGAGGTTTTCATCTGCGCATCGAGCAGGGCCAGCAGCGACAGGCTGGCTCGACCAGCCTGATCGTAGATAGCGTCTGGCAAAGACGATCCATCGGCAGCGACAAAGCGCAGCCAGAATCCGCTTCCACCCACTACGCTCGCTTCCCACAGCAACTGGAGAAACGCCGAAGGCTGATCGAGAGCCGCAAAGTAGAGCGGTTCTTCGTCCTGCGCTCGAACGCTGCGCACTCCGCTGTGCGTCTCTGTCGAAAGGTTGGTCTTAACCACATATGTGGCCGTGCAATTCATTGCCGTCGATGTCAGACCAGGTGGCAGTCCCGCGCTTGCAGGGAGAGAATACAGAACCGACAGAGCCCCGCTCTGATTTGCTAGAGCCTGCCACAATGCGAGCAGCGTTGCGCGATCCGTAGGCGCGGCACCGAAGATCTCGCACAGATCGGGATAGCCGGGAATGCGATGGATCGAGAAGCAAAGAAGCGTTCCCCACGCCCAGGTTGTCACCGCGATCGGCTCTTGTGTTGCCGATGCCGTGTCCACGCGGAAAAGCGCATAGGGCGTGGCAAGATTCCGTTGCGCGATGGTATTCAAATCGCTGCTGAAGCTCCAGATCCCCGGCATTCCGGTAAGAATGTTTCCGCCATTGGGTAAGACCACCGCTTCCGTGGTCTGCCAGCGTGTGAACTGATCAAGCGCGTGCCGCACGGGAAGAACCCGCGCTACATTCAACGCCGCCGGCGCGGAGACGACAGCAGGCTTGAGACCGCTGTCTGGGCAGCCGTCCTCTAGCTGCTTTTCCTGGATTGCAAAGTCAAGCGATTCCGCATTCGCCGTCAGCACGACCATGCCGGAGCGCGCGCGCGCGGCTACGCTCGGATTAAGCCTTTCGTGCGGCAAGGTCGATTCACCCTCCGCAAGCGCCGCGGAAGTAGCAAAGGTCAACCAATCCACAGCCTGCGTCGAATCGACCTGCAATGTAAGACGGAGCGTTTCGGGCGGCAATTGCGGATTGGGTGCCGGCGCTTGAATCTGCGTGCCCAGAAGCTCCGCAAATCCAGTCAGCGGCCCGGTTGCATGATAGGTATCGCCGGTGTCGCTCTTCACCGGAGCAGGAACGCGCAAGCCATGCAGCAGAAATCGCGAAACCTGGCCCGCGATCGTGGCGGCGTGCGCTCCCGAGAGCACATACGCGACAATTTGTGCGACCGACAGCGCAGGTGTCGCGACGGCTTGCGGCGTGCTGCCGGCTTCGGTCGCGAGAATGCCCGGTAGGGACGCGATAAGCGCGCCGAACTGTTCGAGCGGCAGATCGACTCGCTCGCTGACACTGGTGAGCGTATCCACATCGATGGTGGAAACCTGCGCTCCGGGAACCGCAACTTGCGCCAGTTGCTCCAAAATATTGGCAGAGGCCACCAGCGCATGAAATGCCGTTGCCTGTGCGCTGTCAGCAAGATCGTAAAGCAGACGAGTGGCCAACGAAGCAAGCGTCTCCCGCTCGCGCACAACCGCTGTTCCTGCGGGAATATTGACCGTCGCGCCCGGATTCGGATTGAGCGCGATGAGCGATTGAAGATAGTTTGTATAGTCCGGTACGGCCGCGCCATTCTGTTGCAACGCGCAATAGCTCGCGACCCAGGACAACGTATCGCCCGGTAACGGATTCCACGTTGTGGTCAGTTCGTATTGGTTGTACTGTGCGGGAACAATGAGCGGTCCGGTAATGTTTCCCTGTTCGTCGATCGTAGTTGAATTCAGCGAGGCAATCGCTTGTGCGTACCAATCGGAGAGAGGAATCGCTTCGCTCATCGGCAAGCGCACAAAAAAGACGGAAGCAATCGCGTTCAACGGCAACAGGGAGGGATTGGCAAACACGCGCGCGGCAAATGCAAGCGGTGCGGACGGATGTAGCATCCGCTCCGTGGCCAGCACGGCCGCATCGGCCAACCACGCATCCACGGTAACCCCGAAGCGCTGAGCTATTGCCGCCAGCGTCTCCGGATGACCATCGACCACTCCCACCTGGGCCGTTGCCACACCCAGCATAATCGTCTTCTTGGCGACCACCGGCCAGAGCGGATTTGCCATGGCCAGCGATTGCGGGGTCACGCCGAGCGTCACGCTCAACATCGATCCCGGTGTTGTCGCTGCAAGCCGCTGCGGTAGCGCGGGATCAAGCCAGATCAACTCACCGGCAGTCAAGGCATACGCGGTTGCCACTTGCTCTACCGTATCGCCAGCATGTACCAAATAGCTGACCGTCTCAGTATGGAATTGACGCGCCATATCCGCAAGCGTCTGCGATCCGTCGAATGTGCATGGATAAGTCCGTACAGCCTCGAGCGCACTTTGCACCGCGGCTTTGGCAATCATCAGAAAGTAGTCGCGGAAAACATACGAAGCCGCAGATTCACGGTCCAGATCCTTTCCGGCTTCAGCTTGTGCGGGATTTCCTGCCGCTCCGGAACTTAGCTTGCTGAAGTACGCGCCGATCTCCGCTTCCCAGATCGCATCCACGGTGCAATAACTTCCAAAGTCACGGTTCTGCGGCTCTCCCTGCGGTTCGTACCATGTCCAGCGCAGAATCGGGAAGAGGGGAAAGACCGTTCCGCCATCCGCACCAGGCTCTCCACTCGGGATGCCGGTCATGGTGAAGTGCAGATTGGTCGAGAAGAAACCTTCTAACTTGGCGCGCGTAAAACCAGAGGCCGCGGTCTGCGGCAACTCCATCTGCGCCGCCAGTTCTTCCAATGCGCCCGAAGTTACGATACCTCTGACCGGATCGATGCCGAGCGCGGAGATCGACCAACGGATCATCGCGTCAATCAGCGTCGGGAAGCCCAACTCGTCGCTGCTGTTTGCCGTCGCGCTGCGATGCGCTTGCAGTTTGTGCGTGGCGCGGATCGAAGGCGCGTCCGGTACGATACCGCTATCGGTAGAAACAACGAACGCCATGCGCCACGCCGGATCAGGATTCGGTGGAACAACCGATCCGCTCCAGTCCACCGGTATATCCGCCACGGTAAATGACGGCAGCAATGTGAGCCGCACCGCACGGGGCAAGCTGTCGGGAAAGACATGCAGATTTTCGTTCCAGACAAGATTGTAACTTCTGTCTTGATCGCTCACCGCGGCGAGTCCGCGCCGTAGTCGCATCTCGGCGCGCGTCGCTGCCGGTACAAGCAACAACGCATGGCGGCGGTTGCCCTGTGCGCGCGGCATCGTGCGCGTGGAGGGTGCATTTCCATCGGCAAGAATCCAGGGCGTGCGCGAAGGTGAGCCGATCGTGAACTGCGCATTGATGGTCAGGCCAAATGAAAACGAGATCGAGATAAAGAAGATCTTGATCGAGGCGTGAACCCGCACGCCGACGTTTAACTCCACAAAGGTGACTTCATAGGCGGTAAAGCTGAGCGTGACCAACGCGTAGGCTTCCACGGTCACATCGACGCGGATGATCTTGAAATCCACGGCTCCGTACAGCTTGCCGGTGATCCCCGCCGTTCCCCGGCACTGGTAGTACAGCGCGATCGACGCACCGCTGTTGTCGGGATGGAACCACGCCAACACACCTTCAAAGATCACTTCGACGGCTACATACAGCCCGGCCTTAAGCGGTCCCGTGTTGAACGTCCGCCCAATGCCAACAATAAATCCAAGTCCCAACTCGAGAACCGGATCGAAGTTGCCGTTGGTCACTTGCGGAACCCGTTTGGATGTTTCTCCATTCAGTACTCCGAAGTAGATACCGCCGCGGCCAAGAAAGACTCCCGCCTCCAACCCGAAGGATTGCGAAAAATCGCGATTGTGCGGAAAACCGAGATCGACGAGGAAGTTGCCATTGGTAAAAATATCGACAACCACCGGGCCTAGCGTAATCGACACCGGACCAAAGAAGAGCTGACGAAACGCATCCGGTGCCTGGAAGCGCACGTGAAAAACGCCGATATCGCGGCTGACCTTTTTGTACAGCAACTCGAAACTCAACCCAGAAAGCGAACCTGCTTCCGAGCCACCCAAGGCAATCAGAATCGCATAGAGATCGGGATCGCGCAGGACCAACTGCAGCGTCACGGTGCTCATGAAAGTCACATCGGCGGCAATCGTCCAGCGATTGGCCGGGTCAAAGGCAACCGCGGCGGTGAGCGGATTTTTCTTGGGGTCCGTTACCGGAAGCATGTCCGCTTCCATCGTTTCGATCACCTGCGAAACCGAATCTGGGTCATTGAGGTTTCTGAGGCGAATATGTTGTCCGAGCCCGAGGTAACGCAGGTCCAGCAGTTGCGAACCCGATCCTGGCACGGAGGGAGGCGCATCTTCGAGCGCGTTCCACTCCAGCGGTTTCTGCCGATAATCCTGTCCAAGGAAGTTTCCGTAAACGCGAAAACGTACCGAGGGCGTGCCGTTGGAGCGGTCGTAGACCAGACCGATCTCGTCCATGCTGAGGAACGGCAGCGAAATTCCCATACGCAGACGCAGTTCTATGCTTTGTTTCTGCGGATCGAGAACCAGGGTAAAGCGCGAAAGATCGATGGAATCCAGAAACGTCCAAGGCGGCTCCAAACGGAAGTTCATATTTGGATTCGCCAGACCGGCAAAGAAGCGAACAATGTCTCCCAGCTTGACATTGACGAGTGTGATATTCAGAATCTGGCGGCGCTCTCCCGCATCGCCCACCCAAGCAGTTGTCGCTTCGAGCATGAGTTCCCGATACTTCAACCGGAACAGGTAGGTCTTCTCCGCGCCCGCAAAAGAGAGTCCCAGAGTAATCGCCAGCCGATTCAACTCAAAGGTTCCGCTCAAGGCGCCAGAGGTGATGGTGTTCGCATCGGCCAAATGCGGCATGGCCAACGCCAGCGCGTGATCGGCGGGAGCGGATTTTTTCTTGCGCTCGATGGACGCGCGCGCGGTCAAGGAGAGCGTGATGCCGAGCGCATCATTGGGCGTCCAGCGGCCAACCAATGCGGCGCGGCCGGAGTAGGGCGAACCGTTGGCGGTATCCGTGCTGTATTGCGCCCACAGTTCCGTGAGTTGCACGGTGGGCAGCCAGCTCGGAGGTTCGCTGCCCATGAGTCCCCACACAAATGCGTTCAGATCGATCGTGCCAGAGGAGAGTCCGCCGGCAAACGTCCAGGTTCCCTTGCCGGTGTATTCGGCTGAGGCCGACAGCGTAAACCGCGTGCTGCTCCCAGCCTGCACGCCGACAGTTCCCGTGACCGAGCCGCTCACGCTATTGGGCGAGACGCTCATCTTGAACAGAATCGAATCCAGCAAAAAGCTGACCGTGCCTACCTGGATGGGCCAGTTTCCCTTTACGTCCAACCAGCCACTGTAAGTCTTGTCGGGAATCGAGGCCAGAATGTGGATATTCGTGACCGACAGAGCCGATGGGACATTCGGATTCGGTTGCGCGAAATACGCCGCAAAAGCATCCAGGAAGGGCAGCGCGATTTCCCCGCGCGTCTTGGCTTCAATCTGCAACTCCGGCAGTGAAACGCTGATGTCCAGATCGACTGGCTTGCCTTGGGCATCGAGAATGCTGCTTTGCATTCCTGCGCCGGGGGGCGCCTTGGCGCCGAAGCGCAGTGTGCCGAAGATAATGCCTCGCACCAGTGTCTCTTTGCTCCAAACGGCCATCCACTGCGTTCCAAGCTCCGCGACTTGCACAAAGGCCAGCGGTGTATCCCAGCCAGTAACGGACCGCAAGGTAACGCTGGTGTGCGCGATACTTGGAAACCCGGAAAGCCCCGGCGGTGGCTTAAATCCAAACTCCAGAGCCGACAATCCAAACTTATTCAGAGGCGCAAGTCCCGAAGGCAACTGAAAGTCGGCAACCGGCAGCCCTGGAAACAACCAGCCAAAGAGTCTTACCGCCTTCTCGATCGTGAGTGGATCATCGATGGTGGCCGAGGCAACCCACTGATAATTGCGTTGGGCCAGAGGCGCGGTGATCAACACCTCTGGATGCTCCGGGAATGGCAGCGTCACAGCTCCGTAGAGCAGGACCGTCGACACGAACTCCGGTTCCGACTGATACTGATTCGTGTCATGGCTCTTAAGCAGAATTCCTGAACTGCTGAGGTCCAGCGATGAGGAAGCCTCTGCACGACCGGTAATCGGAGCTCCCAGAGGCGCGTTCGGCGCGACGGCGCGCACTTTGATCAGGGGATGCTCGGTATCTTTGAAATCGACGCTTCCACTACATGCAAGACGCTCTGCTTTAAAGTAGTCGATATATTGCGCGAGTGCTCCGTCGGATAACAGCAGCGTTCCGGTCAGTTCAGCTACGGGATCCGGATGCGTGTCGTCGGCTGCAAAGCTTGCCTTTTCCAGCACAATCTTTGCCAACACCGAGTCAGTCAGAATCAATCCGAAGTCCCCGCTGGGCAGCCAGGATTGCGGCAACACGGGAAAGAGTGTGCCCAGTGCGATCGAGGTAACTCCCGGGGGGAGCGTGAGCGCGATCGAAAAGCGGTCGGGATCGGCGAGCGCCGTCAGAGTCAGCGTCCATGAAACGGAGCGATACGTGGCTGTGCTCACCAGGGATGCGCCACCTGTAATCAGTTCCGCTCTGCCGCCGTCGATAGGCATCGACGATTGCCCAAGGCGCGCGAGAAAAACTCCCACACCTGGCAAGTTAGTGTTATCGATAACACCGGATGCAACTGCCGTATTCAGGCATTGAAGGAGTTGCTCTGGTGTCACAGCAGCTCCTTAGGCGCGGGAGCGATGATGAGATCATCAGGTTTCTCTCGCGCGGAAATGCAGAACTGCTTTGGCGTCATGACAACTGTTTCTACGCCATCGACCTGCACTACTTCAAAAACAAAATCTATAGCCGCACCAAAGCATGGATGGAACGTTCTTACTGTTGTATAAATTCCATCGGTTGTATCCTGCTCGGACGGATAGGTTTCCCATTGATTTTTGACTGGCACATATGCTGTGTACCTATGACCAGGCCATTCTTTAGATAGGTGTGGTTCGAATACATTCAGAATATTGATATTCGGATGGTGGAACTGGTTATCCCACCCCGCACTCACATTGACAGACTTCGCGCCCATGACTTCTGCAAATTGAGTAATTGTATGTAAATCATTTTGCTCAGCATTGTTTGCAGACGTTCTGATTGATCCATGGTGAGGAACGCTTAAGGTTTTAATATCAGGCCATGACCATCCGCTGCTTCCGGCCTTGAATGTGGTCACAACCTCATTCACTCGATCCATGGTCAAAACTGTTGAATCGCCAGGAAGCACAAAGGCCTGGTTGCCTCCGATGACACCCATCACAACAGCCGATGTCGCATTCTTGAAACCCCTGCTCACATTACTCAAATTGCTTAAGATAAGATACATGGAAAATGATTCATAGACGTAAATTGGGACAGGAACGGCATTACTATCCCCGAAGGATGTCTCATTACTGGTGAACGATCTAACCTCCGAGCCAGAAAGCGTCGCGAACTCTTTCACTGCACTTGATGCTGAACAGCCCCACAACTCTCCTCCTTTATAAACTTGACCAATTTTCACAACAGAATTTATTCTCTTAATCCTATCTGTGAGTGACGGAAGAAATGACCAGTGGTCTTCATCTTGGTGGGAGATAATTGTGCAAGCTATATTCGCCTGCTGCATAGATCCAAGACTTAGCATGACATAATCAACTACCTCATCCTTAACGTATTGACTTCCGCCAAAATCGCAAATTATGAGCACGTCTGGAACCTTCAGTGAAGAATCGTACAGTTCGATGACATTCGCCATTCCCTGACCGCAATAGAGGACCACGAGATCCACTCTTTGAAGCGCCATCAATGCACCTCCGTCGAATTTCGTGCCGCGAGAAGCGCGTGCCGGTCTGCCCTGCGCTTCTTCTTGTTGTCTTTCTCGCTGGCGTAGGCCGCATACCATCCCAACTGCGCGCTTTTGGATGGACCGGCCGGATCGCCGACGATGTAAATATCGTTGTGACCGGGCGGAAAAGTTTTCCCTAAAAAGCGCAACGCGAAATCGCGTAACCGCAGCGCGTAAGATCGCCGGCCGTCGTCTTCGTCGGCGGAAAACTGAATGGTGCGGAAACCGAGATTAAGGATTCCCTGCAAGGGCAGATTCACCCCCAGTGCATCGTGCAGACCGGGAAGTTGTACGCCAAGATAGATGGCGGGAAGCTGCGCACTGCCGCCCGCGCTCCATGCCGCAAGTACGCGCACATAAATTCCCGCGGCGTTGGCCAGCGCGCCCAGATCGCCGAGATCGAGATCGTAAACCAGGCCATACCACGGCGCAGTCAATGTGCTCTGCTCGATGGGCGCGGAGACCGATATATATCCCAGGCTGGAAGGCGTCTGCTCCGCCTTTTCGCCAATAGCCGGCTGCGCTGCAACCAACCCCGCCAGGCGAATTGGAAACAGCGCAGCCAGCGCATCGGGGCGCACCTTGCTGTTGATCGTATCGAAGGCCAGCGCGCCTTCGTTGACGGACCACTTCAGCGTTCCACTGGGATCTCCGTTGGAGAAGCTTATGAAGATGACGTAATTGGAAAACGTCAGATATCCGTCCAGCGATGGATCATCCGGGAAATTATCGGCATTCACCGCGACCGGGCCCCAACAGAATGGATCAAAGCGTTCGGGACGGTAGAAACGCAGTTGGCCTGCCAGTTGAAACTTTGCCGATACAACTCCGTCTTTTCTTGAGGACATCACCAATTGGGCGGCGGTAAAGTCTACCGTCTGCAAAGCGGATTGTTGCAGCGAGAACCATGCGGGTGTGTCCAGCGTGAAAAGATAGGTGCCCGTTTCCTCGCCGCTGGCAGCGCGCTGCCGCTGATAGACGCCGGAAAGCTCCATGCTGTTTCCCATATTCGTTGGATACAGAATGGGCTTGACGCCGAACAGGCGGTTGAGCAACAACTGGACCGTACTCTCGAAACCCACAATGGCGCTATTGAGAAAAGAGATGCTCAAGCGCGAGACGTGAAACAGATAATCGACGTTCTCCTCAAAATAGGGAGTGTCAGGATCGCGATAATCGATCAGCCCAAACAATGAACTGTGTTCAAACGCTAGTGCTGGAGTGGTATGAAAGGGCGTGGCGGAGATGCCTAGATGATGCGCCGCAAACTGCGAGGCGGAAATGCCGGCGCTCAGCATCTGCAACGCTGGAGGTAAAGAGGAAATCGGCACGTCACAAGATAGGGCAAGAAGCCCATTCCAACTGCGGTCGTCGATGATGCGTAAAAATCTCATATACGCATTGTTGTTTTCGCTGTCTTTTTCAGCTTGCGTAATGACATCCAAAATCTGTTGTCGTGCTACGCCCGGCGAGCCTCCAGATGCGGCTACCTCGGGCCATGCCCACGAGGCAGTATCTTGCACGTATTCGCGAATCGAGCGTCCTGTGGCATACTTCATCAGAAGCAGCGCTTTGCGCGTGCTATCCGGGGCAATCCAATTGCGCGGCGCAAGCTGGAATTTCCAACTCTCGATAGTTGCGGTCAGCATTCCCGCGAAACGCTGAAACACGCGCCGCTGCTCGACAGGCATCGCGGGCGAGGCCTGGAGCAGCGCGGCGTCGAAGAGCGCTTCGTTGGGATACACCGGGTAGCCCGCGCTTTGAAATGCCCGCGACACGGCGGCCAACACGGCCGGTGGAACGCCTTGTTCCTCGGGAAGAGACGCAATTGTCTGCAGACTGTCCGCCGTAAGCTGATAACCAACAGAAGAATCCGCGAGAAAGGCGTCAGGATCGCCAAGCACCAGAAACAGTTCGTTGGTTTGCAAGGCGGCGCGCAGTTTAGGTCCCACATCCGTGAAGCGCAGATTCGGCAGCGTGCTGTTGCTGTCGTTCCCAATGCCCACCCAATCCCATGCTCCGTCGTCGCCAATGCCAACGGCCATTCCTTGCGGTGTTACTGCGATCTTTTCATTTCCGTTGGCGACCTCGGTTCGCGGAGCTACTCCATTTACCAATGCGATTATCTGCTTGCGCCGCGTTGGTGCGATTGCCGATCGTTCCAATTCCAGCGCTTCGGGAATCAGCGCCGGATCGAGATTGCGATAGGGCGCAGCCGGAAACGAACGTATGCCGTCCGCGGGCGGAAGCGTGGCCGCGGGCACCTCAAAATAATCTAGATAGGCGCTGCTTCCCGCGGTGAACAATGTAGCGTTCTCGGGCTGTGCATAGTAATTCAGACTGTTGCCTTGCTCCTCAACGTAAATCCATGCCGTCGTCCCCAATGTGTTCAGCGCGGGCTTATTCTCCGCGTGAGAGGCTGCATAGGCGGGTTTGCCCGCATAGAAATACATTCGATGGGTTCCAGACGGCGACAGCGCCAGATATTCCAGTCCAGATGCGCCCAACATGAGCTGGTCCGTAGAATCCTCAACTTGCGCGCACTCCTGTGGAAGGATCACGGAAAGCCGGTAGCTTCCGTGCGGAGCCAGATAGTAGTCGACATGAACCGCGGCTCCCGGTTCGCCCGGTTCGAGCGGCTGTACGCAAAAGGCAAGGCCCGCCTGCTCTGCCGTGAGATCGATGGCATAGCCGCGCGCCGTTGCAAACGCCGAGCCAAGCTGCGGCAAGACGTTGTTAGCGTTTGGCAAAAAATCAAGATGTGTGCGCGACACATCCAGAAGTCGCAGCGGATCGAAAGAGCAACCGAGCGTGAGCGGCATTCCGTCGGGTTGGAGCAACGCATCCAGTCGAATGGCGGTAACAAAATTCGGATCGGCCGCCGAAGTTGCGAAGTATCGTATACCGGTTTCGAGTTTCTGCAAACCGCTTGGTTCTCCCGATACCGTGAGCGCCTCGATGTTGAAACGCCATACTCCCGTCGCAGCGGCCGAAAGGGTAAGAACCGCAACCGAATCGCAGGATGCAAAGATGCCTCCGGGCGCAAGCAGCGTGGCCGGGGCGGCATCTTTTCGCAATGCAAAGCCCCATCCCTGCTGCTCCGTAGCAAGACCAAGCTCCGCTCCGCCCGCCAGCGACAAGGTGTAACTGCCAAACGAAAAATCCGTGCGGGCCTTGGTCCTCCAGGTTGCGGCACTGGACGATTCGAGCTCCGCAAACAGCGGTGTTCCACGCCATTGCATCGGCGCATCGTTGGGATTCTGGATCCACGCGATGCGCGGAATGGACCCGCCCAGCAAGGGAAGATACTGGCGCAATGCAACGACAAAACTGTTGTCGTCGGAAGGAGCTTCGCCCAGCAGAACATAGGCGCCGCCCACATCCGCCCAGGTAGCCGAAAGCGGAGGCGTTTCTCCCAACGCCGTTTCGGGCGAGGCAAGAAAACCAAACGTTCGCGACGAGGACGGCAGCCAATAGAACTGCGTCCCGGCAACGCGTTGGAAGATGGGTTCGCTCATCGCCCCGTCACAACCCGATCGCCGTGCATCAAGGGAAGATCGAAGCGATCCATGACTGCGTTGTACGCCGAGCCGGGATGCCAGTCGATGCGTACGGGCCATGCCGCTCCAACGGAATATCCGGCAACGGCATCCAGTTCCCCGGCCTCAATCGCGCAACTGCGGGATCGGTATAGCGCAATATTTCGATAGGACAGATTCATCAACGGTGGCCGGTTCGCGTTCGATCCCAGCAAATCTCCCAGCGTCGCCCCCAGTATCATCGTGCGCGCCGCACCGTCGATGGTGACTCGAATCGTCGGCCGCGGCACAGCCCTTCCCCGGAAATACAGAATGGCCACATTTGTTCCAGGTTGGTTGCCGTGGCGCAGATTGCTCGTCGCCGTTTCCAGCGCGCCATATGTGGGTGCGGCCAGCAGGGCGGCATTGGACTGCGGATATGGACTCCCAAGGGAGTCTTGCGTCTGAAACATCGGCGGATAGATCAAGCGCAGAAACGGCTGCATAAATTGTGGATATGCCGTATCCACTACACCTCCGCCTCCCTGCACACGCCCGGAATCATGCGATGGCGTGTGCACTACAACGCCACCCGTTGCAACTATACTGTCGATAAAACTGTCGAGGCCTATCAGCCATTGGCCTGCGCGAGTGTAGGTCCCGATGTTGTAATCGGCAATTCCGGACAGCGTAAATCCATTGCGGAAGTTGGCGTCGGTAACAGCGCCCATGTATTGGTAGGACTCGAACTCCACGCGCAGTCCTGTTCCCGGACGCAGATCGGCATAGCCATTCGCCGCATCGAACGCATAGCCGTAGAAAAGCGTCTCCGCAAAAGTTTGCGGCATCGCTCTGGAGATGGCCTCCTGCACGGTTGCGATGCCCAAAGAAGTGGCCCCGAGGGCTTCCAAAGCCGCTAAAAACGCCGCATACGCCGCGCGGAGAGAGGCGCGGATGGGCGATCCTCCAAAGCCTGTCCATGCCATGCTGTCTTTAGCAATGGTCAAAGTGTAAGAGAATGGCCCGGTTGCCGTAGCCGCCAATACAAAGGGTGGCGTACTGGGCAACGGTTGCGGCGCGACCGTAAACAGATTCGGCAACGAAAGCACGATGTCGTATGCCGCGCGCGATGCAGTAACTGCCGGCAACAAATACGGCGCGCTCTGCGAGGAAGTCGAGGGGAAGAAACCCGGCGTGAACAGCGGAGTAGCAACGGAGGGTTTACCCAATGAGCTTCCGTCGAGCACGGCAACCATCGCCTTAAATGTCTGGCCTGGATCGTCACTCAGCGCGATGCACGCGCTTGTTCCCGTCGTCACACAATGCGTGGCTTCAGAGTTGCCCGAAAGGATTGCGGCGCGATACCCCGTCGCCCCGGCAAATGCCTCCCATTCAATCTCCGCATATGCGCCGTCGTAGTGGACAACGACATTCTGCGGAGAAGCCGCAAGTAACGGAGCAGGGATGCTCCACGGTCCGAGCACGTCGTTGGTGATCGTTCGTACCTGAACCGCGTGCCGCATCTCCGAGTGCAATTCCGCTTGCACCGCATACGACGAGCTCTGCCCGCCGCTTACCGCTGTATCGACAAGAATCCGGTCTCCCTCGAAGACGCGTATACCATAGCCCGTCGCCGTGGAAACTGCCTGCCAGCTTACAGTGCAAACGGCGGTGCATGTATCGAAGGCAACCGCAATCACTTGCGGCGCCGCGGCAATCAGTTGCAATAAATTCGATGGAGGCCCGACAACGCATCCCGCGGCGGACTGTACGGCCACGGTATAGTTGCGCGATGGGTCGAGGCGAATTGCCATCGCCGCGCTGCTTCCTGATGTCTGCTGCCGGGCAACTTCCGCGGAGCCATCGAAGACCGTCACGATGGAATCGCTCTCTCCTGCCGGATTCCATGTGATTGTCAGAATCCCATCTACATACGCAGCGCCGCTCAGCACGGGCGAAACGACGATGGCCGTCAGGCTTTCACTCGCGTATCCACAGGAGTTCCCGCTGAGCGCTCGCACATTGATCTGCACGGTACCTTGCAGTGCGCCGGGAATCGATATTTCCGGGAATGCGGAGGTATAGTTGCTGCTCGTTCCATTCGCGGTCAAGCAAACCTGATAGCCGGTAACCCTTTCGTCCTCGGCGGTGATCCACGCAAGGTGTAGCGCGTGATCGTCATAGTTGACAGATGTCAGTTCCGGACGCCCCGACAAAATGGGCGCCGCTTCTCCGCAGTGTGCGCTGGCTCCATCGGCTGTAGCGCGCAAAGCTACACTGAAATGGTGCACGGTATCGAGAACTCCGCCAATGGTCGCGTTTTCGCTGGCAACGCCGGCAACGCAAACCGGCGCGCCAAACGGTTGTTTGTCCGCTAAGATCTGCAGCACATATCCCGTTGCGCCTGTGGATGGGGCAAGCGGGTTCCACCTAATGCTGGTACCTAGCGCCGGATCGTACTCCGTGTGCGCAATCGCTGGAATGGCCGTAAGCAGCGTCGCGGAAATGGCCGCTCCGGTCACGCCCTTTGTTCCCACTTTCGCTTGGATTGTGTAAGGGCGGTCATGGCAAAGAGCCACGGCAATCGCGGCTTCGGGAAGATTTACCTCCGCCTCGGCGATCACCAGCGCGGCATCCAAAACGGAGACGGTATATCCCGTTGCATCGGTTACGGCTGTCCATTGGCAGCGCGCCACGGCGCCGTCATAGCTGCTAGTCAGTCCTGTTGGAACAGAAGTCAAAATGGGAACCGAATCGCTAACACTCTCGTAAACACCACCTGAAGTGGTTGCACGCACTTCCAGCGCATAGGAGGGCATTGCCGGCAGCGGCGGAGCAAACGGCATGGTTGCGCTCGTCTCCTCCGGATTCGGAACCTCTAATTGGTAGACTTGTCCTTCCCCCGTCGAAGTAGCGACAAGCATGTAGGAGACGATATCGGCATCGAACTGCTGAACCTGCTGCCAGCTTGCGGTCACCGCGGTGAGTGATCCAGCAACAGTGCATACCTGGGGACGGTCAACCACCATGGCCAATAGGGTTGTGGCGGAGTTGACGATTCCGTTGCTTGAGTAGGCCATGACCCGCGCGCCGTAGTTGCGCCACGCAAGTAGTGGCACGGGAATCGCGACGGAACCGCTTCGTGCGTTAGGGTTGCTGAACGAGGCACAATAGGTTGGTCCATCTTTTTCGGGAGCAATCTCCACCGCAAAGCCATCCACCGTACCGGCGGGAGTAACCGGCGCAATGGTCCACGCCGCACCCATCGACGTGCCGCGATACAGAGCTTTCTCCCACGCGGGAAGTTGCGTAATGAGCTTGTATTTATTGGTGACGGCACGGGCTCCGCCGGCCGCGTTGGCGCTGAGAACAAACTGCCAAGCATCCCCCGGAGACAGCGCTGAAGCAAGCTGGATCGCACCCTCCGTGGATGCACCCCCCTCCACATTGACATCGAAGGCTTTGTCACCGGCAACCGGAATTGCCTGCAGTGTATACGACAAAACCAGCGCGGAACTCTCTGCCGGCATACTCCAGCGCGCAGCGATTTTCGTGCCGTCATAGGTGACGCGATGCAGAGTTGGAATCGTGGTGATGACCGGCAGAGTGTTGCTCTGTTGTGTCGCGCCTTTCACCATCATCGCCATAACTGTGCAGGTGTAGAGATAGCCGGCTTGAAATCCGCCCTGAACCGCTACAACTCCGCTCAGCAGCGGGGGATCGAAACTTGCCTGGTAAGCTGGTCCACCGTTGCTGGAGGCCAGTCCAACCACATATTTGGAAACTTCTCCGCCAAATGTCGGTGCGGTCCATTGCACCGACACTTGGCCTCCATCGTAGACTGCGCTTAGAATCTGCGGATCGCTCACGTTGGTGTCCAATCAATTCAATGTTCGAGGATATTGAGAAAGTCGGCACGCCACCGCTCCGGCACACGGCGCAGAATCTCTGCGGCACTCAGCATCTCAGGCCGCGCCAGTTTCGCTTGAGCATCCAGGCGGCGTTGCAGATTCACATCTCCAACCAGGATTCCATTGGCGTACATCGCGGCAGACTCATCCGTCTCCTGACCCTCGAGTCGCAGGTTATAGACCAATTTACTGGCCTGTTCCTCATGGATATCCGTAATGCGGGCGTTTCCGTTCAAGGTTTTTACCACATCTCCCTTGCGCAGGTCGCGGGCAGCCCGGATACCGTCCTGCGTAAACACCGGATGGCTCTGTGTCAGTTTGACGCTGTGCCCATGATCGTCGCTAACGACATACATCATCTCCGGCTCGGTCCCCTTGGTTAGATCCGCAACGGAACGCGTCACCCCATTGCCACTTTGAACCGAGAGTCCTTTTTGACCTTCAAACCATTCGATGGGATGTTCGCTTCCATCGGCCATGGTGATCATGGTTCCTTCGGCAACACAACCCCACACAATATTCAGTTGTGGAATGATGTAGGCTCCCGTATCGGCATGGCTTGCGTCGCTGGTAATCATAAAGCTTGCATAGCCACCGTTTAGGAGCAGGACTATGGCATTGAAATACAAGTCTGTGATTACGCCGCCTCGGGCCAGGCATTGATCCTTGTTCGGGAAATCGGCTGCTTTGAAACTCCAGTTCAAAACCTTATTGTCCTTCCCGTTCACCGTGAAACCGACCAGACCTGCACCGGTCGAGGATTTCAGCACACATCCACCGCCCGACGCAACCGTCAGAGCCAGGGTCATATAGCCCGTCGGGTTGTTATTTTTATCCAGATAAATCGAGCTCGGAAGCGTGGCATTTCCACTCAGTGGAAACACAAAATCGGTCGGTTGTCCATCGCTGTTGTAGTAGTCGCAAGAGTTTGGCGAGCCACGGTACCAGCACACTTCGAGAGGTGGCTTGATCGTGCCCTTGTTAACGCACTTTCCGGTGCCTTGTTGCGCCTTGTAGGTCGGCGCGGTCAAGCACGCGTCTGTCGGATCGATTGCGTCGTCCCAGGTGGAACTGATCGTGATGGGTTTCACCGTGTCAGGCGTTAGGTAGACCATCGTGATCGCGTTGGCAACCACAGTAGTTCCTATCGGAAACTGGCTCGGTAAAGTTCCTGGAAGCTTGTTTTGGAAGATCGGAACATTCGGCTGTGACTGAGTAAATTGACCTGTCGCAAAAATAGTTGGATCTTGCCCCGGAAGCGTAGCTGCCATATTTACCATGGTGACAATGGAGAAAGCGCCGCCATAGACAGAGGCCAGCGACCGCGCTACGTACTGACGAATCTGTGGCATGGACTCATCGTTTAATAAGCTCACCAGGGTCGTATTTTGCGGGTTTGGCGGCACATCTTCCAATGCGGAAACTCCAGCATTGGCTTCGATGGCTGTCGTCTTTCCGGCATAGGCCGGATGTAAAACCGGAGGTCCGAAATGCTGCCGTTGCGCACGTCTTATCGACCGGTATAGCTCAGGACGGTTTTGACTGGTCAATCCATCTCTGTCCAAGGCATCCATCACATACGCGTACTGCTTGGGATCGGCCAGATTCAGAATGTAGGGCATGCCATTATGCTGTGTGTTTGCCAGGATGTATCGAAATCCCTCCATGGCCTTCGGCGCTGGCTGCCGTAGCGGAGTTTCCTTCTGTGAAGCCGCCGGAAGCGATCCCAGCGCGCAAATGAGCACCAAAAAGAGCGCAAGTACACTCTTCCTCAAACGCGGATATGCCAATGTCATGGTGTTTTCTCCACGTTGCATTGCGAACCTGGGCAGGTATCATCGACAACTCGCAACGCAGAATTTGAATGGATTATGCGTGGCCCGTTCCGGTCGTCCTACAATGCAGGGAGACGATCACTCAACCATCTCGTCCCTTACAACTTTTTAGCCTGAACCAATGATGGATAAGCTATGGGGCCGTCTTTACGCGATAGAAATACCGAAAGATGCCGGTATCAGAAACACTGACATGCAGTACCAGGCCTCTCTTGATCCGAGTCGCGGCGCAAAGCACTACGGATAAGACACGAATCGCAGTGTCAGACAAAGCATAGGGAGAGTCGTTTGACTATGCAATATTACTTTGGCATCGGCACCGATAGAGACTTACGTAATGCCAGCTGAGTAGCCATTGCAGCAACCAAGTGATCTTGCGCCTCGTGCGATTTTATGTCAACCGTTTTTTGATCGCTTCGTATTCCATCCCTTGAAAAGGGAGATCGTTTCGGGGGGCGCCGTCAAAATGGAGGAGTCTCGCGAGCGTTTTCCTCTCCTGCGGAGTTTCCCCATTCCCGGATCGTTTTGTAAGAGCCGCAGCGCGGTAACAACCGCGCCTTTGATTGTCTTATCTGTAAGGTGGCCTCGGCTTTGTGCCTTGCTTGCTTCGGAGGGCAGGGAAGTCAAGTTGCTGTTGGGCGCGCACGACAAGACCTGTTCTAGCGCTGGAGAACTGGCTGAAAATCGCGAACATAAAAGAAGGGTACGTTTTCCGTCGCGTAGGTCTCTACGGCAATATCGGCAAATCGAGGCTGTCGGGTAATGCCATAGGCGCGATCGTAAAGCGCGCGGTTGAATGGGGAAAATTGGGAGATCCGGACGACTACGGCGGCCATTCCCTGGCGCCGCTTTGTAACTGAAGCACCAGCAAATGGTGCCACTGATCGGCAGATCATGCGCCAGACAAGGCACAAGTGATCTTAGACTGTCTGTAGCGCGGGCAATGAACAGCTTATTTCGAAATCAGCATATGTTCAATCAAGCCCGACCCAGTCGGCCCCCCGCGCAATGGTGCGCGATGGTGCCGGAGCCTCGACAACGTAGTTGCACTTGTCGCAGGCATACTTGGGACGCACATGACAAATCACCTTGAAATTAGTGGAATGTACTCGATGATCTCGGTGATATCTTCACCAAATGGTCTCAACGAGTAGCAGTCGCTCTGCGGTTTGTGCTCAATAGTCTCGCGTCCCAAATGTTCGGGTAGTGGCTTGCGGGCAGGCTCGTTGTTTTGGTTGGTTGCAGTGCCGTGAGGCTTTATCTGTTTGACGTGCTGGTTCTCGACCGCAACTGACAGTAAGTGGCACGCGCTTGCATCGTCAGAAAGAAATAGGTCTGCTTCATACTCCCGCTTCCAGAGATGAAGTTGGTTGGTGTTGACGCTTTTTCGCGTGCGGTTTGCGCCACGTTCAGACCTTTGAGTATCCGCTCAACAATACGGCGCTTTTCTGGACCTGTCCGGTAAATTCGCTTTGGACGGGACGGTTCTTGTCCTGCAATCAAATCCATAAGGCCATCGTCAATGACCTCACAGTTTAGCGCTTATCGGGGGCCATCGAACGGTTACAAAGCAACTGCCATGTGTGTTAGCATTCATTTACCTTTGCGAGCTATGCATATCATGTTGCGGAGGATCTCATGCCTGTAATAAAAACGCCAGGTGTCTATATCGTCGAGAAGCCTGCACTTCCGAACTCCGTAGTGGAAGTCGCAACGGCGGTGCCGGCGTTCATTGGCTACACGCAGGTAGCCGACAACAAAGGGACATCATTGCACCGCACACCGTGGCGCATCAGTTCCATGGCCGAGTTCCAGAGTTACTTCGGCGGACCGCCGGATGCTTCGTTCCGCATCACCGACATCGCCGCATCGGCTGCAACGCCAGCGCTCGTTCAAGCGTTTTCTCTCAAAGGCAAGAACTATGTCGTCACTCCCACGCAATCTTTGTCCCAGCAGTTTCTGCTTTACTACAGCATTCTGCTGTTCTTCCAGAATGGCGGTGGCCCTTGTTACATCGTTTCGGTTGGCTCGTACGCCGACTCAATAGATGAAGCGACGCTGATGGGTGGCATTGATCTGTTGCTCACGGAGCAGGAGCCAACAATGGTGGTCCTGCCCGACGCCGTTCATCTGGCGACCGAGGCTTCCTGTATCAAAGTGCAGCAGGCCGCACTTGCTCATTGCGGAGAAAAGACCAAAAGCCGCGTAGCCATTCTGGATGTCTACGACGGTTACCGTGATCGCAAGGATCAGGCCGGCGACTGCATCACACAGTTTCGCAATGATCTCGGCATCAATTTTCTGAGTTATGCCGCCGCCTACTATCCGTGGCTTGCGACCAGCATTTTGAGTGAGAAGGATCTGAACTACAAGAATCTTGTAGCCAAGGATCTAACGGATCTGTTGACGGCCGAGGCGATTCTTCCGGTTGATCTGATCGCTGAGGTGGCAACACCGGGCAAGTACACTCTGGAATCGCTCAACAAAACGCTTTTGAGCGCCAGCCCTGTCTTCGCGCAGGTGATGAGCGAAGTGAAACGTCAGTTGAATGTCTTGCCGCCCTCGGCGGCGATTGCGGGCGTCTATTCAATGGTCGATGGCACGAAGGGCGTCTGGAAAGCGCCCGCCAATGTCAGTTTGAACTCGGTGGTAGCTCCGCTGGTCAGCATTTCCGGCTATGAACAGGAGGATTTGAACGTTGACGTGCAGGGCAAGTCGGTCAACGTGATCCGCTCCTTTATTGACGAGGGGGTATTGGTCTGGGGCGCACGCACTCTGGATGGCAACAGCCAGAATTTGCGCTACATCAATGTCCGCCGCACGATGATCATGCTGGAGCAGTCGATCAAGCTGGCGACTAAGGCCTATGTTTTTGAGAATAACGTACCGACCACCTGGGTTACCATCAAAAGCATAATCCGCAACTTCCTGACCGGCATCTGGAAGCGCGGCGGTTTGGCGGGCGCAACCTCCGACGACGCCTTCGGCGTTTTCTGCGGATTGGGCGAAACGATGACCGCAGATGATATTCTGAGCGGCATTTTGCGTGTAACCGTGTTGGTGGCTATCACGCGGCCGGCCGAGTTTAGCGAAATCACCTTCCAGCAGCAAATGCCAAATTCATAGCTTCGGCGATGTGGCGACAACACACTAGGAAAGATGCAATGGAAGATGGTGGTTTCACATAGTCGACTTTACCTTGCATAGTATAGTGACAAATCGTTTTCTTGGCGGCATGCTTATGGCATGAGGCAAACGAGTGTTTAATGGCGTTATTTTTCCTTTTTGTAGGCGGCAAAGTCAGATTCCAAATTTCTGGTCGTAGGTGACCAACTCCGCCAGAGCTGCCCGGCTTTCTTCATTGATCTGCCGCTTGAAGGCCATCGTGCTCTTGAAGGGAACACGCCGACGCGTTCCGACCCTGTGAAATTCGATCAGTTAGCAATTCTGTCGCCGCCGAAGGCGTCTGATCTGGCTCGCTCCGGGGGGGGGCATTTGGGGTATTTCTCTTCGATCAAGAAGCATCTAACGTAAAATCAACAAATTACCTTGAGATATGAGTCCCTTACTGCCATTTAAATCCAATAATTTACATAGCATTCCGATCGTCTTCCGCTGCAAAATCCATCACAGTCAATAGCCTGAAGGTTATACGGCCTTCAGGCGGCGCATACGCATTTTCGGATTTTGGGCACACGAACCTTGTCCTCTCGACAAACAAAACATTCGGTTCCAAGCAAACGGCCCCGCAGAGCGAACTCCGCGGGGCCGTTTCTGTCGAGCGTGAAGAATCGTTTTAGACCGTTTTGGCGACATCTTCGACGGTAACCGGATCGAGGAACTGCATGTGGGAGCGGAGTTCCTTGCCGACGATTTCGATTTTGGTTTTGGCTTCGGCTTCGCGGAAGGCTAAAAATTCCTTGCGGCCGGAGTTCTGATCGGCGAGGAACTTCTTGGCGAAGGTGCCGTCCTGGATTTCTTTGAGGATCTGTTTCATGGCCTTCTTGCTCTCGTCGCCGATGACGCGCGGTCCGGCAACGTAGTCGCCGTACTCGGCCGTATCGGAGATGGAGTAGCGCATGTAGGCCAGACCGCCGCGATAGATCAGATCGACGATCAGCTTCATCTCATGCAGGCACTCGTAATAGGCGTTTTCAGGAGCGTAGCCAGCCTCGACGAGAGTGTCAAAGCCCGCCTTGATGAGGGCGCTGACGCCGCCGCAAAGCACGGCCTGCTCGCCGAAGAGATCGGTTTCGGTCTCGTCCTTGAAGGTGGTTTCAAGAACTCCGGCGCGGGTGCAGCCGATGCCCTTGAGGTAGCTCAGCGCCTGCGCGTGAGCGTGACCGGTGGCATCCTGCTGAACGGCGATCAAGCCCGGCGTGCCGCCGCCTTCAGTGAAGACCTCGCGTACGCGATGGCCAGGAGCCTTGGGGGCGGCCATGGAGACGTCAACATCTTTGGGCGGAACGATGGTTTTGTAGTTGATGTTGAAGCCGTGGGCAAACATCAACGTTTTGCCGGCGGTGAGGCCGGGAGCGATTTCTGCGGCATAGAGCTTGGCCTGCGACTGATCGGGAGTGAGGATCATGATCACGTCGGCCCACTTGGCGGCTTCGGCCGGAGATACGACCTCCAGGCCCGCCTTTTGCGCCTTGGCGATGGACTTCGAGGTCGGCTGCAGGCCGACTTTCACGTGCACTCCGGAGTCCTTGAGGTTCAGCGCGTGGGCATGGCCCTGCGAGCCGTAGCCAATGATGGCTACTTTTTTCGCTTGAATCAGCGCGAGGTCGGCATCTTGATCGTAATAAGTCTTCGCCATGGTATTTTTTTGTCCTTTGCTAGTCAAATGTTAAAAATCCCCGTTCCTGGCGCATCATCGCGTACTTTGGCCGCCGTTCAAAAAACTGGAACGGGTTGTAACCACTTCTTCGCGGCCGGGAAAATTTTTTGAGGGCTATGCCCTTGCGTCTGTCACGTCACAACCGGCGCTACTCCGGTTCGCCTTCCTGAATCTCGACTTCTGTCTCAGCCGTTTTTTCCGCCGTCTCTTGCTCGTTCACGCCCATGGCCCTGGTTACGCTGCTGACGTGGTTTCCGCGGCGCATGGTCATTTTTCCGCTGCGGCAGATCTCGAGAATACGGCTTTCGTCCTCGCGCAAAATTTCAAGCAAGCCTTCGATCTTGCTCTCGACGCCTGTCATCTCGATCACGAGCGACTCGCTGGTGAGGTCGATGATGCGAGCGCGAAAGACTTCGACCAGATCGAAGAGCTGAGCGCGATTCTGCGGTGTGGCGGCTACCTTGATCAGCGCCAACTCGCGCGTGACCGTCGAAGCCTGGGCGATGTCGTCCACATCGACCACATTCTCTAGTTTAAACAGGCTGGCCCGGATGCGGGGGCCGGCCTCGGCCGAAGCCTCGCAAACGATCGTCATGCGAGACAGACCCTGCCGCTCGCTGCGCCCCACGGTTAGCGAACAGATATTGATGTTCAAGCGCCGGAAGAGCGACGCCACCCGCGTCAGCACGCCCGGCCGGTCTTCAACATAAGCGACGAATGTGTGCAGCATAAATGCAGCTCCTAGCTTTTAGCTTCTAGCTTCTAGCTCGTTGGTTAGCCTCGTGCCGCACAAATGCAGCTAAAAGCTAGAGGCTAGCAGCTAGAGGCTGTTTTACTCTTTGCCTGGACGGCGGATCATCTCATGTAGCGCGCTGCCGACAGGAATCATCGGGTAGACGGAATCTTCTTTCTCGACCATGAAGTTGAGCAGGAAGGCGCCGGAGGCCGAGCGGGCCTCGTTAACGGCCGGCTCGACCTCGGCGCGGCTGCGCACGGTGCGTCCGGCAATGCCGTGCGCACCGGCCAGTTTGACGAAGTCTGGGCTGACCAGGGGCGTGGACTGGTAGTTGCGCTCGTAGAAAAATTCCTGCCACTGGCGGACCATGCCTAGATAGCCGTTATTGATGATGGCGATGTTGATCTTGAGTTTTTCTTGCGCGATGGTGGCCAACTCCGAAGCCGTCATCTGGAAGCCGCCGTCGCCGGCGATGACCCAAACTTCTTTATCGGGACAGGCGACTTTAGCGCCGATGGCCGCCGGCAGGGCGAAACCCATTGTGCCCAGGCCGCCGGAGGTGATGAGCGTGCGCGGCTCCTCATGGTGGTAGTACTGCGCCTCCCACATCTGGTGCTGGCCGACGTCGGTGACGACGATGGCGTTGCCGCCGGTCATTCGCCACAGATCGTGCATGACGTGCGCCGCGTAGAGGTGGCCGGAGTCGGGCAGGTTCTTGATGTCGCGCACCGCCGAAGCGCCCTTGATGGCGTCGATCGCCTTGAGCCAGCCGGAGCGGTCGCGGCTGGGAATGCGCGGCAGCAGTCGTTCGAGCACTTCGCGCAAATCGCTCATGAGCGCGATGTCCACCTTGACGTTTTTGCCGATCTCGGAGGGATCGATCTCGATATGAATTTTTTTGGCGTTGGGAGCGTAGGTAGAAAGCGTGCCGGTGACGCGGTCGTCGAACCTCATGCCGCAGGCGATCAGCAGATCGGCTTTTTGGATGGCGTGATTGACCCACGCCTCGCCGTGCATGCCCATGAGCCCCAAGTTGAGCGGATGCGAGGCAGGCAGTCCGCCCAGGCCCAGCAAGGTAAGCGCCACGGGAATCTGCGCCCGCTCGGCCAGTGTGCGAATCGGCTCCATAGCGCCGGATTCGATAACGCCGCGGCCGGCCAGGATGACCGGACGCTCGGCGTTGCGAATCATCTCGGCAGCCTGCTCCAAATCCGCTTCGGTAACGCTGAGCATGGGATGCGGCCGATGAGGCCGCGGCTTGGCGGCCTGGAAATCGAACTCCGCTTTGGCCTGCTGCGCGTCTTTGGTGATATCGACCAGCACCGGCCCGGGACGGCCCGAACGTGCGATCTGGAAGGCCAGACGCAAGGCCGACGCAATATCTTCCGGCTTGGTGACTAAGAAATTATGTTTGGTGACGGGCAGCGTGATGCCGGTGATGTCTACCTCTTGAAAGGCGTCGGTGCCGAGCACTTTGCTGGAGACATTGCCGGTGATGCAAACCAGGGGGCTGGAATCGAGCATGGCGGTGGCGATGCCGGTAACCAGATTGGTGGCGCCCGGACCGCTGGTGGCCAGCGCTACGCCTACCTCGCCGGTGGCGCGCGCATAACCGTCGGCCATGTGCGCCGCGCCCTGTTCGTGCCGGACCAGGATGTGCCGGATGGGAAACTTGCGCAGGGCATCGTAAATCGGCAGAACCGCGCCGCCGGGGTAGCCAAAAACGTCGGTCACGCCTTCGCCAACCAGCGTCGCCCACACAATCTCCGCGCCGGTAAGCCGCGTGGGCGTGCTCTCTGTCTTCTGTTCCTTCGCGCTCGCCTGTTTCTTGGTCGACATATAAACGGCTCCTTGAAAATGCAGCTTCTAGCCTCTAACTCGCTTGCCATGCTACTAACTACCACTCAGCACTACAGCTTCTATAGAAACGACGAGCTAAAAGCTAGTAGCTGTCTTTTACTTTGCTCTTAACCATACAGCTTTTTCGTGCTCGGCTTCGAACTTGTCTAGTTCCGACGCGTGCCGCAGGGTCAGCCCGATATCGTCGAGGCCTTCGAGCAAGCAATATTTGCGGAAGGGATCGATTTCGAAGCTGGCCTTGAAGCCCTGGCTATCGGTCACTGTCTGCTCGGCGAGCGAAACGGTGAGTTGATAGTGGGGAATCTGCTGCGCGTTTTTGAGCAGCTTATCGGCCTCGGCCTCGGTGAGTTGTACCAAAACGATGCCGTTTTTGCCTGCGTTCGAGAAAAAGATGTCGGCGAAAGAAGGCGCGATCACGACGCGGAAGCCGAAGTCGGCCAGCGCCCAGGCCGCATGTTCACGGCTCGATCCGCAGCCGAAATTCTTGCCCGCGACCAGAATCTTCGCGCCCTTGTAGCGCGGATCGTTGAGCACGAAGTTGAGAACCGGCTTGCCCTCGGCGGTCTGCCGCCAGTCGAAGAACAAAAAGTCGCCGTAGCCGGTGCGCTCAACGCGCTTTAAAAACTGTTTGGGAATGATCTGGTCGGTATCGATGTTGGCGCGATCCAGCGGCGCAACCTGCGCCGTAAGCGTGTGGAATGCTTCCATGACTACTTCACCTCCCAGTTGCGAACGTCTACGATGTGGCCGGCGATCGCCGCCGCCGCCGCCATCTCCGGCGAAACCAGATGAGTGCGACTGCCGCGGCCCTGACGGCCTTCGAAGTTGCGATTTGACGTGGCGGCGCAGCGCTCGCCGGGTTTGAGCACGTCGGGGTTCATGGCCAGGCACATGGAACAGCCCGGCTCGCGCCACTCGAAGCCGGCGGCGAAGAAGATCTTGTCGAGGCCTTCTTTTTCGGCCTGTTCTTTAACCCAGTAGGAACCGGGAACGACCAGCGCCTGCACGCCCGAGGCTACCTTATAGCCTTTGGCGATACGGGCCGCGGCGCGCAAATCTTCAATGCGGCCGTTGGTGCAGGAACCGATAAAGACGTGATCGACTTGGATCGAAGTGAGCGGCGTGCCGCTTTTCAGATCGATATATTCAAGCGCGCGCGTCCATGCGTTGCGGTCGATCTCGGATTTGGCGCTGGCCGGATCGGGAACCTTGCCGGTAACGGGTGCGACCATGCCGGGGCTGGTGCCCCAACTGACGTAGGGAACCAGCGTCGAGGCGTCGATGGTGAGTTCGCGATCGAACTTGGCGCCCTCGTCACTTTTGAGCTTCGACCACTCGGCCACGGCCCGCTCCCAATCGGCACCCTTGGGCGCGTAACGGCGGCCTTTGAGATAGTCGAAGGTGGTTTGGTCGGGAGCGATCATGCCGGCGCGCGCGCCAGCTTCGATGCTCATGTTGCAAACGGTCATGCGCCCTTCCATTGAAAGCGCGCGAATGGCCGAGCCGGCGTACTCGATGACGCAGCCGGTGGCGCCGTCGGTGCCGATGCGGCCGATGATTGCCAGAATGATGTCTTTGGCCGTGACGCCTTGCGGCAATTGGCCTTCAACATTGATGCGGAAGGTTTGCGGCCGTTTTTGCGGCAGGGTTTGCGTGGCCAGCACGTGCTCGACTTCGCTGGTGCCGATGCCGAAGGCCAGCGCGCCGAAAGCGCCATGCGTGGCGGTGTGCGAATCGCCGCAGACGATGGTCATGCCCGGTTTGGTCAATCCCTGTTCGGGGCCCACGACGTGCACCACGCCCTGGAAGGGCGAGTCCACATCGAAGAGCTCGACGCCGAACTCGGCGCAGTTGGCGCGCAAAGTAGAAATCTGCTTGGCGGCGATGGGATCGGTAATGTTCTTGCGGCCTTCGATCGTGGTGGGCACGTTGTGGTCCACGGTTGCCACGGTGCGTTCCGGCCGATGCACTTTGCGCCCTGCCAGCCGCAGTCCCTCGAAGGCTTGCGGCGAGGTCACTTCGTGCACCAATTGCAGGTCGATGTAGAGCAGCGTCGGTTCGCCTTTGGGCTCGGCGACGATGTGCTGCTCCCAGACCTTCTCGAATAACGTCTTGGCTTCGGTGCTCATTAAATACAGCTCCTAAAAAACAGCTTCTAGCTACTAGCTTTTAGCCGCTAGCTTTGTTCTGCCAATTGAAACTTCCATGGCTCCATCCGGAGTCGAATTCGATCTAACGCCGCGAAAATCTAGAGGCTAACGGCTAGAAGCTAAAAGCTGCTTCACCGTCTCCCTAACCTTCGCGCCCATCTGGGTAGTCGAAAGCACGGTCAGGCCGGATTTGTCACCGCGAACGAGATCGGGAGTGCGGAAGCCCAGTTCGAGAACCTTGCGTACCGCCGATTCGACTGTCTTGGCTTCGGCTTCGAGTCCCGCCGAGTGGCGCAGAACCAGCGCCGCGGTCATGATGGCACCCAGCGGATTGGCCAATCCCTTGCCTGCGATGTCTGGCGCCGAGCCGTGCACTGGCTCGTAGAGATTCACCTTGCCGCCGATCGTCGCCGAAGGCAGCATGCCCAGCGAGCCGGTAATGACGCCGGACTCGTCGGTAAGAATGTCGCCGAAGAGGTTTTCGGTCACCACGACGTCGAAGTCGCGCGGCCGATTCAGAATGTGCATCGACATGGCATCGACGTACTGGTGCTCGAGCGAGACGTCGGGAAATTCTTTGGCCACTTCGGTGACCGTCGCGCGCCAGAGCTGCGAAACGTCGAGCACGTTGGCTTTGTCAACGCTGGTCAGTTTTTTATGGCGCTTTTGCGCCAACTGAAAGGCGATGCGTGCCACGCGTTCAACTTCGCCCGTGGTGTAGCGCATCGTGTTGAAGGCTTCGCCCTTGGCACGGTTCCATTCGCGTGGCTGGCCGAAGTAGAGTCCGCCGAGCAGCTCGCGGACGAATAAAATGTCGGCGCCATCGGTAATCTCCGGGCGCAGGGGACTGTTGATCGCCAGTTCCTTGAAGGCGAAGGCTGGGCGTAGGTTGGCGAAACCGCCCAGCGCGGCGCGAATCTTCAGCAATCCCGCCTCGGGACGCTTGTCGGGGGCCAGCGAATTGAATTCGTTACCGCCCACCGCGCCCAGCAGCACTGCGTCCGAGGCCAGCGCCGCATCAATTGTTTCCTGGGGCAGAGGCGTTCCGTCTTGCACGATCGCTACGCCGCCAATGCGCTTTTCAGTAAAACTAAACTCATGCCCGCCGGCCGAGGCGACCTCTTTTAAAACCGCAACTGCTTCGTTGGTGACTTCAGGACCGATGCCGTCGCCGGCGACTACTAAAATTTTCAGCTTCATTTCAACTCTTTTCCGTAGTTGCTGCTTACCATTGTTAGCGCGCATTCAAAAAATTATTTGAAAAAGGCGCGGCCTTGGCCGCACCGCGCGAGGCTTACAATCCATACAACTTGAGCCGCGGAGGAAAAATTTTTCCTCATCTTTATACTTCTTTATACTATCGAAACGCGCTGAAGTCCTGCTGTAGCAGGGGGCGGCCGATCGCCGCGGCCCTCAATTCAGCTCCTCAACCGGTTCCTGCCGCCGCTCGCGAATGCCATTGGGCAGCAGGCCGATCAGATCCTGATCGTAAATATTCTTTTTGCGATCGGCTAAGGCCACGAAGCGATAGTAGACGTGCTGCAACTCGTCGCGATCGACGGTAAAACCCAACTGCTCCAGCCGGTGGCGCAGTGCGGCGCGGCCGGAGTGCTTGCCCAGCACCAGATGCGTGCACGGCGCGCCCACCAGCGCCGGCGTCATAATCTCGTAGCAGAGCGGATTGGCCAGCATTCCGTGCTGGTGAATTCCCGACTCGTGCGCAAAGGCGTTGGCGCCCACGATGGCTTTATTGGGGGAGGGCTTGAAGGTGATCAACTGCCCTAGCACCTCGCTGGTCGGGTAAATCTGATCGAGCTTGATCGCCGAAGAAACGTTGAAGCGATCTTTGCGCACGTAGAGCGCCGCCGCAATCTCTTCGAGCGCGGCGTTGCCAGCTCGTTCGCCGATGCCGTTGATGGCGCATTCCACCTGCCGCGCTCCGGCTTCGACGGCGGCCAGCGTGTTGGCTACCGCCAGCCCCAGGTCGTCGTGGCAGTGCGTGGAAAGGATTACGCCCTTCTCGTCGATCGCCGGAATCCGCTCGCGAACCTCGCTGAACATGTGTCCGTACTCGGCGGGCATGACGTAGCCTACCGTGTCGGGCATGTTGATCGTGGTTGCGCCGGCTTCGATGGCCACGCGCACCATTTCGACTAAATAATCGCGATCGGCGCGGGTGGCATCTTCGGGCGAAAACTCCACGTCATCGCAGAGCGAGCAGGCCAGGCGCACGCTTTCACCGCATAAATCGAGCGCCTCGGCGCGGCTGAGCTTCAGCTTGTACTCCAGATGCAGGTCGCTGGCCGCCAGAAAGACGTGAATCCGCGCCCGCTCGGCGTGCTGCAGCGCGCGCGCTGCCATTTCGATGTCCTCGGTTTTGGCCCGCGCCAGCGAGGTGATGCGCGGCTTGCGAATAGCTTGCGTAATGGTCGCAATGGCCGCGAAATCGCCTTCGGAGGCCATGGCGAAACCGGCCTCGATTACGTCCACGCCCAGATCCTCCAGGGCGTGAGCCAGGGTGAGCTTTTCCTGCGTGGTCATGCTGCATCCCGGCGATTGCTCGCCGTCGCGCAAAGTGGTGTCGAAAAAGGCTACGTGATCGTTGCTCATAGGCTTATATGCCGGGTAACCGGTCGGATTCAATGCCTTATTTATAGCGACTTTGTTGCCATAAGGCAAAGTTATTATTGTTGCTGTCAGGATAAGTTTTTTTTATAATAAAGCGGTTGTCAGCTGTCAGCTTCGACTCGGCACTCGGGAGCGTCAGTGGGCAGAGGCCAGACGAAAGCGACAAAAGCGTGCAGTGCAACCATCAAGCTGGGAGCAAAAAGCTAGTAGCTAGAGGCTAAAAGCTGCTTTTCGGAGGCTTCCCGTGGAGTTGAGCCAACTCGAAACTTTTTTGGCTGTGGCTGAAGAACACAGCTTTTCCCGCGCCGCACTGCGGCTGCGGCGCACGCAGCCGGCCGTCAGTCAGGTGATACGCAAGCTGGAGGAGTCGGTCGGCGAAACGCTCTTTGACCGCGCGGCTCGCGACGGCTCGCTGACCGCCGCAGGTCTTTTGCTGCGCGATTACGCGCAGCGGCTGCTGGCGCTGCGTCGCGAGGCTTCGAGCGCTCTCGGCGAGTTGAAGAGCCTGGAGCGCGGCCACCTGCAACTGGCGGCCAACGAATATACCTGCATGTACCTGTTGCCGGCCATCGACGCTTTTCGCCGCGAGTTTCCCCACATCGACGTCACCGTGCAGCGCATGCTGGCCTCGCGCATTCCCGAGGAGTTGAGCCACCGCACCTGCGAACTGGGCGTCATTTCCTATCGTCCCGACCCCGATCAGATCCAATCCATCGCCGTTTACGGCGACAGTTTGGCGTTGATCGTCAGTCCGCATCACTTGCTGGCGCGCGCCAAGCAGGTCTCCATCCGTGACCTGGGTAAGGAAAACTTTATCGCCCACAACGTCGCCTCGCCGCTGCGTCGCAAGGTCATCGAGGCATTCCAGCGCTACCGTACGCCGCTCAATATGGGCATCGAGTTGCCGACGATCGAGGCGATCAAGCGCTTTGTAGCCATGGGCAACGGCGTGGCGCTGGTTCCGCACCTGACCGTGGCGCATGAACTGGAGACTGGCGATTTGGTGCGCGTGCACGTCGGCGAGCTGGATATTCGCCGGGTTTTGCGCCTGGCTCACCGCCGCCAAGCGACGCTTTCCTACGCCGCCCAGGCCTTTTTGCACACCATTAAGAACCTGGCTAGAGAACAGGGACCGCCTTTTTACTATCAGAAGGGGAAAAATGGGTAAGGCCGCTATCAGATCTCAGCTTGATGGTGACAACCGTAGGCGATTGACGAGAATCCAGTCTGGCAGCCGAGAGCAGACATTTGATAGCTGAGTTTTTGGCCTTTGTTTTCCGCCTTTCTCGCCTTTTTCCGCTGTCTGCGTCTATAAGCAAAGAAGATTCCGTCGCTTCCACTGTCTAGACCCGCCCCGGCCAGTTACAATGCTGAAAGCGGGGCCTGGAGCTATCCGGAGCGCCGGACCAGTGCGCGGAATCGACAAGGTAGTTGCACCCGCACGGTTGTGCAGTCGTGAGGATCAGGATCGAATGAAAAAGATCGCCTTTTTAGCATGTATGCTTGCCGCGGGCATTGCCGTCGGCCGCGCCCAAGAAAGCCGCCAGGATGTCAGCTTGAGTGTTACCGCGCTGATTGAGCCGTTTATGGCGTCGTCCACCAACGTGCAGGTGAATTCGACGCCGGCCTACGGCGCGCTGGCGAGCTACCGCTTCATGCTTACGCCGTCGAGCGCGCTTGAAGCCAACTACGGCATCACCTACAAGAACAGCATTGGCTACTATGTGAGTCCCTACCACTACAAGGTCTTGACGCGCACCGAGGAGATTTCGGGCGCCTACGTCCGCTCCTTTGTTTTCAAGAACTTTAACCCGTTTGTTGAAGCCGGACCGGGTGCATTCATCTTTTTGCCCATTCGCAACTCCGGCACCACTACGATGGATACCAAGCAGCAGACCGAGATCGGCTTCGTCTACGGTGGTGGCGTCGCCTATGAGATCAGCCCCAGCTTCGACATTCGTGCCGAGTATCGCGGATGGGTGACCAAGGTGCCGACCTTCGGCGACTCTCAGTTCACCACCAGCCGCTGGTACAACATCTACAATCCAGTGCTGGGCGTGGCTTACCACTTCTAAAAACAATTGTCAGAAAAAGGGGGTCGGCTTGGCCGATCCCCTTTTTGCTGCATGGTTGAAGCTTGCCGTTAGGCGGTTTCTTTCTCCGCGCCGCGCGCCTCGCTGTAGCGGCCCAACTCCTTGACCATGCCGCAGTGCGCACCGAGCACCTGCAGTACGCGGTCTTCCTCGGCCGCCGCGCCGATCTGGCAATCCACGTAGAAAATGTATTCCCAGGGCTTGCCGTGTACCGGCCGCGATTCGATTTTGGTCAGGTTGGTGCCCTGCGCCGAAAGCGCCGCCAGCGCCGCCATCAGCGAACCAGGCCGGTGCTCAAGCGTAAACGCAATGCTCATCTTGTTCGCGCCTGGCTCAACGGTTGCCTCGGCCGCGCGCCTCACCAGGAAAAATCGCGTGTAATTTTCCGGATTGTCCTCGATGCCGGCCGCCAGAATCTCGGCATGATAAAACTCGGCCGCGGCCCGGCTGGCGATTCCGGCCGCATGGTGGTTGTTCAGTCCAGCCAACTGCTTTACGCTGCCGGCGGTGTCGTAAAAGGGCACGGCTTCGATTTGCGGATGTTCGGCGAAGAACCGCCGGCACTGCGCCAGCGCCACCGGGTGCGAGTAGGCTCGCTCGATCTGGTCAATCGTCGTCCCCGGCAGCGCGATCAGGTTATGCCGGATGCGCAGCATCGTTTCCCGTACCACACGTACATCGTGTTTGAGCAGCAGATCGAAGTGCTCGAGCACTGACCCGGCCAGACTGTTTTCGATCGGGATAGCCGCCGCATCAACCTTGCCTGCGTCGAGCGCTGCAAAAACCTCAGTTGAAAGCGCGCAGGGTACGATCTCCGCCCCCGGTTCGAATTTCAGTGCCGCCTCGTGGCTGAAGGCCCCCGGCTCCCCTTGAATAGCGATCTTCATTTTTTATCTTCTCCGGCGCATTGCCGCGTGTGATAAACGCAACGGCTCATTCGCGCTTTCTGTTCGCACCATAGCACATGAAACGCCGCAAACTTCGCTTGGATGGGATGAGGGGGCACCTTCCTCATCTGCGCCATCGGACTGCCATGGTTGTGAGCAATTGATTTACTACACGCCGAGCCAGTCAGAGCAATGCAATGCGAAGAACTTCCATATGAAGTAGTTTTGAGGCATGCCTACGCCCACAAGTTCGAAAAACTGTTCAATCTTTAGAAGCCTGTCGCAATTAGCGGCACGTCGATAGAATCTATGTGCGGAAATGATACGCATGTGAATTTAATTCAATGCAAGTATGTGATAACTTTCATTAAAGAATAGTAAATCAACGAATTAATTGTTGACTTATACCGACATGATAGTGTACATAAATAATTGTTTGCTGATATAGGCAAATTTGAAGCCCATGGAAAACGAATGAAAGTGCACTCTTTCATTGACTAACTGGGGTTTTCCTCAAGGCAGGGCCACTTGCTTTTGGGCTCGCGGCCATAGCGCCGCGCTTCCTCCCTCATAAAAATGTGGAAAAATCTCATCCAAGTGAGGAGGGCGGAGCCTTGCGTGAAAGCTGGCAAAAAGGCCTTCAGACCACCTGCTGTTTAACTCCGAATCGTATATTCGATTCGCCGCAGTCTCCGCGGTGGTATGCCTTGTATACAAATTCGCGCCATGAGAAGCGCGTAGCACTGCATTTGAGCCAACGGCAGATCGAGCATTATCTGCCGCTCTACCGGACGGAGCGTAAATGGAAAGATGGATCGCGGGTTATCTTGGACTTACCGCTATTTCCCAGCTATCTATTTATTCGCATACCGCGCCGGGAACGTGGACGGGTCTTAGCCGTCCCCGGCGCGCTGGCTGTGGTGGGCGGTACGGGCGGTGAACCAGCGCCGCTGCCCGATGCGACCGTCGAAGCGCTTCGATCGGGTCTGGAACTGCTATCGGCCCAGCCTTCTCCATTGGTGACTGTCGGCCAGCGGGTTCGTATCAGTTCGGGGGTGCTGGCGGGTTTTGAAGGCATCGTAATAAGACACAAAAGCGGTTTTCGTGTCGTACTGACCTTGGAACACATCATGAGAAGTTATTCCGTGGAAGTTAGTTTGGACGATCTGGAGCCAATAACGGCCGGCGACCTGCCGATCCGGTGGAGTGCGGTTATGGAAGCGCTCCCGGTGGCCTCCTAGAGATTTACGCATCCAGGCAACGAGAAATTAGAACACACCTAATTGAAGAATATTCTTTAGTCTTGTTTTTCCCGTATCGATAAACGAATAACTAAATCGCAAGGCTGCGGCGTCTGGGTATTGGCGTAGTTGAGGGCTAGGAAATTACTGAAGACGATTTTCCAACTTTTGTGCAACGCAATGCCAAGACCAAAAACTGCTGCCGGCTCCGAGGCATATATGACAAGAATGACGACTTCCGGTAAAGGAGACGTCGAGAACCGCATTTTGACAAGTGCGGCGGAGATGTTTGCTCGCTATGGCTATAACGGAGCTAACACACGCGGAATCGCATCCGCGGCGGGCGTCAACGAGGTTACGATTTATCGGCATTATCCAAGTAAGCGCGACCTCTATATTGCCGCCCTGGATAGCGAGCTGCAGCAGGTGCAACTTCGCGGTGACATGTTGGCGCGGATCGCCGAATCCGGAGACGCCAAGGAAGCGGTTACGCGCACCTTCGAGTTGATCTCCGCCACCATACTACCGCGGCAGGAGCTACAACGCTTGGTGCAATATAGCACTCTCGAACTAGGCGAGGATCTGGATTCACTGCTTCGCCGGCACTTAGGACAATGGATTGAAGTAATCGCTAGATATCTTGAGCCTTGGGTAGATACAGGACAATTGCGGATGAATAACGCTAAAGCGCTCGTGCTCTCTTTAGTTGCTATTGTCCTTAGTTATCGTTCATTGCACAGGCTATTTGCGGGGCAGGATTCAAATCCTGAAACGATGTTAGACGTCTACGCGGAGTTTGCCACGCTGCAATAGGCGTCGCTAAGTAATCATCTGGTGCGTAGTGCGCCAAACAAATGGTCGAAAATGAAAATTTTACAAATTATTGATAGCTTTTCTCCAGCGAATGGCGGACCACCGGAGGCCGTTCGACAACTAATTAAAGCCTCCCGTGCGGCAGGTGCCGGAATTGAAGTCGTGTGCCTAGATAGTCCTCGTGCTGAGTATCTGCACGGAATTGATTGTCCGGTTCATGCGTTGAATCAATCCTATCTAGGCAGATATGCGTTTTCGCCGCGTCTTTGGAGCTGGCTGCGCCGGAATGCGCGTCGCTTTGATGGCTTGGTGATGAATGGGATCTGGACGTTTCCGGGAGTGGCGCTATTTTTTGCCGCACGTCGCGCCGGCAAACCATACGGAATCTTTGTCCATGGCGCGCTGGATCCGTGGTTCAATCGCAAATACCCACTGAAGTTCATCAAAAAATTGTTCTACTGGCCCGTGCAGCACACTGTGTTACATGCGGCGAAGGCAGTTTTTTTTACCGCTACCGCCGAACGTGATTTGGCGAAGGCTAGTTTCCGCCCGAACCATTGGAAGAGCGTAGTGGTTCCGTATGGAATTGTAGATCCCAAGACAGCGAAGTTAGATTCAGACCGGCAGATAGAGGAGCTTTATCGCTGCTTGCCTGAGCTTCGTGGCCGTCACTATTTGCTGTTTCTGGCGCGCATTCACGAAAAGAAAGGCTGTGATCTGCTGCTGGAAGCATTTGCCCGTGTTGCCAAGATTGCGCCAAAGGTGGATCTGGTGATAGCGGGTCCAGACTTCGAGGGGATGCAGGCAAAACTGCGGAAAGCCGCGGGACGGTTAGGCATTATCGGTCGTGTACATTGGCCGGGACAGATTGACGGTGACATAAAATGGGGAGCGCTACGTGCCTGCGATGCGCTTATTCTTCCGTCGCATCAAGAAAATCTTGGGATTTCCGTGGTGGAGGCCATGGCTGCCGGTCGCCCTGTCCTGGTGAGCCGCCAAGTGAATATCTGGCGGGAAATCGAAAGAGATGGCGCAGGGTTGGCGGATGAGGATTCTGTGGAAGGCGTTGAACGGCTTCTGCGCAGGTGGTTCAACTTACTTCCGGAAGAACATGTAGCGATGACCGTCTGTGCGCGGCGCTGTTTTGAAGCTCGTTATTCCATGACACGAACGGTTGCGGCGCTTGATAGCGTTTTTACTTCGACGCAATCCAATAACAGTGCTTTAATCTACCTTATTCCGATTTTGCTTTGCACGGTAGTTATTTTAGGAGCCTAAATGTCGCTTGAATCCCAGGTAGAGCTTCAGCCGGTCGATAACCGGATAGACGCTCATGCTCACAACGAGCGGCGTTCCTTTATGGACATTTGGCGTGTGTTCATGAAGCAGCGTTTTACGATAATCGCCATCACCGTCCTGTCGGTTACGGCGGCAGCTTGGTATGCATTTCATACTTTACCCCTTTATGAAGCGATAGCTCATATTCAAATCAAGCAGAATACGCTGAGCAACGATGCACTTGAGGGGTATTGGGCCGGAATTGGAGAAGATGCGGAAATGCAGTCGGAAATAGTCATCATGAAGAGTGATTCCGTGCTTTTTCAAACCGCACAGTCTCTTCATCTGATAGATCGTATTCGTCCCATAATGTCGGAAAGCAACAATATAGTTTCCTCAAGTGAAATTACTCCGGCTGAGCACCGCAGGCTTGTAGGTATCATTAAAAATAAATTATTTGTTACGCTACTTCCTAACACACAGATTATTGAGATTCGGTATCGGAATAATGATCCTAAGCTAGCAGCAGCAGTGGTCAATCAACTGATGGAAACTTACTCTGATGAAGAAATCCGGACTAAATATGAACGCACCATGCACGTTTCGGTATGGTTGCAGAAACGCATGGAAGATCTCAAGCAGGAGGCGTCGGCGACGCAGCAGCAGCTCGCTGACTATCAAAGGATACATAATATTGTGGGTACTGACGAGCATTCAAATCTAACATTGCAAACGCTGGAGCACGTCAGCGGCGCGTTGGATGACGCCGAGGCTGACCGGATCATAAAAGAAGCGCGCATGCATGAGTTTGAGGTAATGAGCCCGGATATGACGACACTGATGAGCGATGATCCTGCGCTAGCTGCGACTCATAGCCAGCTCAACGAGCTTGAAGGGAAGCGTACGCAATTGGCGACCAAATTAGGGCCTAAGCATCCACAAATGCAGGCGCTTGATCTGCAGATTAAAAAGGTTCGCGCACAGACTGACATGGAGATTGAAACCGCGCGGCGCTTAGTGAGAAGCGAATACGAAAGTGCGCTAGCTGCAGAAAACGCGCTGCGTAAGCGACTGGGGTCGCAGGAAGATACAGCTTATCGGCTGAACGAAGATGTAGCGCAGTATGCGATTCTACGCCACGAGGCCGAGCTAACCCGCAATCTCTACGACACTCTACAGACGAAATTAAAGGAGGCGAGCGTAACAGCGGGAATGGACGCCGCCAATATCACAGTCGTTGATCGTGCCGACATACCATCCATTCCTGTGGCGCCGAAGAAAGGCAAGATTCTACTACTGGGGCTGGTGGCTGGTCTTGTCCTTGGATGTGTATTGTCGTTTGTAATCGAATCGATTGATGATAGGCTACGGACTTCGGAAGAAGTCGAGAGTGCGTCGTCATTGCCGTCGCTGGCCGCGATCCCACACATCGTGTTGAATCCAGGGAAGCATCGTGAGGAAAGGGAAGCGCTGACATCGGGAATGCATCTTACGTTGCAGCCGCTTATTACTCTGTCTGATCCGCAATCGAGTGGCGCTGAAGCATATCGGAGCATGCGCAGTTCGCTGTTGCTCTCCTCGATCGACCATCCTCCGCGCGTGATTGTCGTAACAAGTTCATTCCCTGGAGAAGGCAAAACGACTACAGCGATAAATTTATCGATTGTGCTGGCGCAGCGCAACGAAAAAGTTTTGTTGGTTGATGCGGATTTGCGACGCGGTAGTTTGCACAGAGTTTTCGGCATGGTCGATCAAGGTTTAGGGCTGTCTGCAGCGCTTGCGCAGCCTGAGCAACAGCAGGAATTGCCTGTTCCGCTTTCTGATTTGCCAATGCTGCACGTGCTGGCAACAGGGCCAAGACCTCCTAATCCTGCGGAAATGCTTTCCTCAAATCGTATGGCAGAGCAGATACAACAGTGGACTCAGCAGTTCGATCGGATTGTAATTGATACTGCGCCAGTGCTGGCTGTTTCAGATACTCAAGCCTTGGCTGTACATGCCGACGCTGTAGTGCTAGTAGCTCGTGCGGGCGTTACGCGCAAGCGCGCGTTGATACGTGCGCGTGACCTGCTTTGGCGCGTTAACGCTCCGGTTGTAGGCGTTGTAGTCAACGATGTTGATTTGCGGTTGGAAAATTTTTATACCTATCACTACAATATGTCCACCAAAGATTATTGGTATGGATATAAGGAAGGTGCCGTAGCATCGAGTCGTGCTTATGGCTATGAAAATGAGAAAACAAAGGCATAGCATGGCGAAGATATTTACATGCGCAATGTCATTAGGACTGCCTCTCTTGATATGCGCCCTGTTGGGGCGGGCTCAACAACTAAATCATTCTGCTTCATTCATGGCTCCACCTCTAAAAATAAGTTATGGCGATCTGCTCGAAGTTACTATGTTTGATAATGCCGATCTATCTGGACGATTTCGCGTCGATGAAAGGGGCGAGATTGTAATTTCATTGATCGGTCGAATACATGTGGAGGGAATTACTGCGGGAGAAGCGGCGTCTGCAATTGAAACGCGCTATGTCGAAGCGCAAATTCTGCAGCCGGCAGAATCACATGCCTCGGTATTTATCGTTGAATATGCAACCCAAGGAATAACAGTCAATGGTGAAGTAAAGGCCCCAGGAGTATATCCTGCTTTGGGTATTCGAATGTTGAATGATGTCATTTCTGCGGCTGGAGGTGTGACAGCTGCGGCATCATCGAAGGTGATTATCACTCATAAAAATAATTCCGAAAATGCGACTACTGTTGAGTATAGCCCTGAAGCGATTACGCCAATTATTCCTCAAGTGCAGATCTTTCCGGGCGATACGGTAATGGTGCCTCGTGCAGGAATAATTTATGTGTTGGGAGCAGTTGTAAAAGCCGGCGGTTACGTACTCGACGGTCGCCGTCCACTAACGGTAGAATCCGCTATGGCGCTTGCTGGCGGCGGTGGACGAGCTGCGGCGCTAAAGCGTGCGCAGTTGGTACGAACGCAAAGTGATGGTAAAAAAGAGAATGTGGCGGTTCGCATTGATCTAATCTATAAAGGTAAATCGCCCGATATGATTCTCCAGGACGGCGATATTCTCTATATTCCGACCAGTCGCGGAAAACTAGTGAGCGAACAGGCGATTTCTTCTGCGCTGGGTATGGGGACAAGCGTTGCAGTTTATAGGAGTTCATATCAATAATTAATTATGGCGAAGGTTTATAGGCCTATTATAGATTGTGTCCAAATGCGTCTGTCGTGATTTCATTTTCTAACATGGCAGATGCTAAAGAGAAATGCCTTCTTCTAGTACATTGTTGATTCAAGTTGTTCCATGGCTTAGGCCCATGCGCTGCGGTGTGAGTGACCATGCAATCTTGTTGGCTAAGGAGCTGAAATCTACCTTTGCAATCGATACCGCATTTATTACTTTAAATTCAAATGAACCGTGCGACCTTCCATATCCTATAATTCATTGTTCACCGAATCGACTGCTCGAGTCTTGCTTTTTACTAAGCCCAACTAGACCGGTAACGGTCCTCGTACACTTCAGTGGTTACGGCTATTCACCCGACGGGGCGCCTCTACTTCTCGCTAATGCGATCAAAGAATTAAATCGTGATGATTGGTTTTCTGTAGTTGTAAATTTCCATGAACTGTTTGCGAAAAGCACGCCGTGGAAGTCGGCATTCTGGCATTCCTGTGGACAGAAAAAAATCGCACAAGGTGTTGCTGAACGCGCTGATTTACTCGTGACTAGTATAGATATATACGCTAAATGGCTGGGACGTGTAACAGAAAAAATAGACATTAAGATTTTACCTGTATTTTCGACCGTGGGTGAATCAGTCGCGTTAGTCCCAATTGCAAAGCGTAAACGATCCATAGCTATATTTGGCCTTCCTTGCACGAGGCAGCGGGCATATATAGAACTAGGTTACCAAAATAAAATTCTTGAAGACCTTGGCGTTGAAGAGATTGTTGATGTTGGAGAAGAATGCAATGCGCCTGCGTCCTTGAATGGAATCCCAATATGTCGAATGGGGACGATGGCCGTTACGGATCTGGCAAGTCTACTTTCACAAATTGCGTTTGGTTATCTTTCCTATCCACCGCTGTATTTGGCGAAGTCATCAATCTTTGCAGCTTATACTTCACAGGGTACAATTCCGATTATATCTAAACCGTTTTTAGGGGAAATAAACGGGATAAAAGATGGTATTCATCTGTTTAGCGCGAAGACCGCTAAATGGACGAGAGCATCGGATTTAGAGAGCTGTTCTCAGTCCGCTTGGAACTGGTATAGAGGACATCGGCTTTACACTCATGCCGAGATGTATGCGCAATGGCTCAATCAGTAGTTGAACAAAATATCGTCAAGCCTGCGGCATTTTTATGCGAAAAAGTTAACAAACCGGCAGTCTTGATCTCACATCCTACTGGGAATCAAAATGTGCGCAACGCAATTCGTAGCCTTGCTGAATGTGGGATGCTGGCGGAGTTTTGGACGACCATTGTATGGGATGAGAATTCACGATGGAATCAACTTCTCCCTAATAAGCTTCGTGCCATATTAGTAAAGCGAGCATTCGCTGAAATACCAAAGAAACAAGTACACCGTGTTCCTTGGCGAGAAATAGTGCGTTTAGGCGCGGGTCGCAATTTTTTGAAGAACTTGCTTTGCACTGGAGAAAAAGCCTTTTCAATTATCGGTGTATACCGTCACTTCGACAGTAAAGTAGCCTGTCAGTTGCGCACAATCTCACCTAGCGCTGTTTATGCGTATGAGGGCGGTGCTCGGCAGACCTTCCGTGAAGCTAAACGAATGGGGTTGACAACATTATATGAGTTGCCGAGTAGTTATTGGTATTGGGAGTATCGATTTTTAGCAATGGAAGCAGAACGCAAACCAGAGTTTGCAGGGTTACTTCCAAAGCTAAAGGATTCACCAGACCATATGCGCTGGAAGGATGAGGAACTAGATCTTGCAGATTATGTCATAGTGCCTAGCCAACATGTATGCCAGACACTATCGGGGATTATTCCAAACGACAAAATTCGTATAATTAACTACGGCGCACCTCCTGTTAGGCCAAGTAAGTTAAACCAATTTACTCCCACACGGCCATTAAAAGTTATATTCGTTGGAGCGTTAACACAGCGTAAAGGAATCAGCTATTTGCTGGATGCGGTTGATATGCTTGGTCCCAGCGTGTCGCTTACTATGGTTGGACGTCGGTTCTGTGCTAATGAGCGTGTGGACGATTATTGTCGTAGATCGCGTTGGTTTGAGTCACTATCTTATAACCGAGTACTAGATGTTATGTCTGAATCGGATGTGCTAGTATTGCCATCTCTTTGCGAGGCTTTTGGGCTAGTTGTTACTGAAGCTTTAGCTTGCGGACTTCCCGTAATCGTAACGCCAAATGTCGGTGCAGTGGATTTGCTCGTCGATGGACGCGAAGGTTTTATTGTGCCTCTTTGTTCTGCCGAAGCTATTGCTTGCAGACTGAATGTTCTTAGCCGTGATCGAGAATTACTAGCTATTATGTCAAGCAGAGCACGAATTACTGCGGCAAAGCGATCATGGAAAAATTATCGTGCTAGTTTTGCGGAAATGATTGAATCAACCATATGAACCAAAGACTGCTAATAATTCAGCAGATAACACATAATAGAGTATCTATAATCAAAATTCTGTTCTGGGTATACTTTTTACTGCTGATTTTCGAAGGTGTATTGCGGAAGTGGCTTATACCACAATTTTCGGCACCATTATTAATTATGCGTGATCCTGTTGGACTGCTCATACTGTTGGAGGCATACCGCACCAACAAATGGCCTCAAAAATGGTCGCTAGTGCTTGGAGTGCTTGCCACCATTATGATTGGCCTCTGCTCGATTCAGATGATTGTTTTGGATAATCCATTGCTCGCATCAATATACGGGATGCGGTCATATTTGTTGCCATTTCCTATCGCATTCATCATGGGAGAAAATCTTGACGCTAATGATTTACGTAAGTTCAGCCTGTGTATTATCTGGATTTTATTGCCTGAGACAATTCTGGAGATAGCTCAATATCTTGCTCCTGTGAGTTCGGCCTTGAACGTTGGCGCATACGAAGGGGCAAATCAAATTACATATGTAGGAACGAAAGTAAGGGCGTCTGGAACTTTCAGCTTTGTAGTTGGCCCTGCAAATTATGGACCACTGGCTGCAGCTTTTATACTCAATAATCTATTAAATATAAAAGTGGTTAAGAAGTGGATTTTATGGCCTGCAACGGTCGCTTTGATTATCTCGGTTTCTATCGTTGGCTCTAGAACCTTTGTATATCTATTCGTTGCTATTATAGCCTGTGCAGGAATATTTGTACTGTTTAATGCAACGCGACTAATTCATGCAATGAAGTTATCCGTTCCGGTTGTTGCAGTATTTTGTTTAACTTCATTGCTACCGATATTTTCCGCGTCTAGTAAAAATTTAGACGAACGATTTAAAATGGCAAGTGAGGCTGAAGGGGGTGACGCAAAGCAAGCAGTGGTTCAGCGGACCATAGTACCGTTTATTAGCAGGATTGAAGATACTGACTATTTTAACAATCCAATCGGTATCGGAATGGGGCGCGGCGCGACGGCGATATCAAAGTATTTATTTGGGAGGGCAGAATTTATTGCTGGTGAAAATGAACTCGATCGCTGCATGACTGAAATGGGACCACTAGTTGGGATAACTTTCGAACTGTTTCGGCTATGCTTAGCGCTATTTGTTCTGAAAATGGCATTAATATGCGCGTGCGACTATGGTGAACCATTGGCATTGCTACTTGTTCCACTTATGTCTTGTGATGTCGTGTTTGGCACATTAGAACAACCTACGGTTCAGGGCTTCATGGTTATTTCGTTGGCCTTTTCATTGGCAGCGTTGAAGCAATCTAATTCAGTTTGTTTTCAGAATTGTATTTTGCGTCGGCCTTTTTACCGGTTGCACAGCTACGAATGCTGAACGGTAAATTACTTGAAGTAAAAGTAACGATGTTAATATCCAGAGTTTTTAGCAGCTATGACCTATCTTGGAAGCCAGGAAGGTGTTATTGCGGTTGTTTTGCTATAAGCTCCTATGGGAGACAGTAGCAAAAAAATAGTCAGACGATGGTGCAAACTTCGACTATGAAATTTGTCTGTAGATAGTGTCTTGGCACATCAAGGGCAAGAGTGGACTAACTAGGCGTAGATCTACGGCGAACACAAGCAGAATTATGCTGGCCAGCATTTCTAGGCGCGAGGCTATTTTGTGCCGAAGGTGGGGCGTAACGAAATGGCGATTCGGGAATACTGCCGCAATCAAGAAGTTGAGGATAAGCGTCTAGACCAACTGCGGATGTGTAAATAGCTGCTGTAAGGCGGTCCCAATAACGTCGGGGCCGCGTTAGCGACCCCGCTTAAACCGCTTTGAGTGGTTCACAACGTAAAGCCCCCGGCAGAGCCCTTTCAATTCCCCACAAGTCCGGTGGATGGCGCCGTTGTTGTCAGCGCAGATTTGGTCTCAAGCGAGGTACTTTGCAGGCGGGCTGACGGGCAGTGAACTGGTGTTATGGAAGCGGCTCTGCAGACGAGGTTGAAGTCAAACAGCAATCAGGAGTGGATAGAACGGGGATTGGCGACCGCGCAGTTACCGGATGCAAACGACTGCGGAAGCTGGGGGAGCAGTTATCCAAAGGAGTTGGACGGAGTATTCCCTGGGCCTGTGAGGATTGGGCGGTGACGAAAGCGGCCTATCGATTTATCTCCAACGGTCGAGTCCGGGAAGGACAAATTCTGGCGAGTCATTTTCAAGCCACGCGAGAACGGGTGAAACGCGGCAAGGAACCGATTCTGATTGTGCATGACACAACGGAGTTCAGTTACCGGCGCAAGGATATGGCGGCAGTGGGAATGGTCAGTAAGCGCACCATTGGCAAGGACAGTCAGGGCCAATCAGTGTATTCGACCACCTGCGGGATATGTCTACATTCCAGTTTGGCGGTGAAGCTGGAAGGATTACCGCTGGGATTAACCGCGGTCAAGTTTTGGAGCCGCAAGAACTTCAAGGACCGAGAAGCGAAAAGGAAGAGGAAATGGAAAGCCTGCGTTGGTTGGAGAATCTGCGTGCTTCGACCGCGTTATTGGGACAAGCCGAGGGTCTGGTGCACGTTGGCGATCAGGAGAGCGACATTTTCGATTTGTTCGCTGTGGCGCGACAGTTGGGGACGTACTTTCTGGTACGCACGCGCGGTGACCGGCTGGCCGACGGCGGTTCTGAGAGCGTAAGCGAAGCTGTCGAAGGGACTCCTCACTGGGGACTGTATCGCGTGGCGGTGCGGAATCGCAAGGGAGAAGAGTCAGAAGCGATATTTGAAATCCGCTACCGGCGCTTGCGGATTCAGACAGCCAAAAGCAAGAAGTAACGCTATCCGGAAATGACGGTCACAGTGATCGAGGCGCGGGAGCAGCAGATGCCGGCGGATCGGGAGCGGATCGACTGGAAACTGATTACCGATCTGGCGGTAAACTCACATCGTCAGGCGGTGGAAAAGGTGCAATGGTATGCGCTGCGCTGGAAGATCGAAGTCTTCCATAAGATTCTCAAGTCCATCTGCCGGGCCGAGCAAGCCCACCTGAGAACCGCTCCGCGGCTGATGAATTTGTTGGCTGTGTTCTGTATCCTGAGCTGGCGCGTTTTCTGGCTTACCATGACGAATCGTATCGCGTCGGCCGCTACTCCCGGAGAGGTTTTCACGGCTCTGGAACTACGCATCCTGGATCGTTTAGTCCAAGACAAATCGATCGATCCGCGGAACAACTTGCTCTCGCATTATCTGATCAAGCTGGCGAAATTAGACGGTTATCTGGCGCGTAACTGCGATTCTCCTCCAGAGAACGAAACCATCTGGCGCGGTTTAACGCGACTCGTCGATATTTAACTCAGCGTGATTCTGAGCACCAAACTTGTGGGTAATTGAAAGGGCTCTGCGGGGGATATTTACATGCACAAAATATTACATCCAAAGTTAGTCATACTTTCTTATGCTTTTGCACCTAGTGTAGGAGGAATCGAAACAGTTAGTCAAATTCTAGCTAAATCATTTGTGCAGCGAGGCTATGAAGTTACAGTAATTACAAATACTGCGTGCGGAAATGTTGAGAGTGCCGAACCGTTTCATATCGTACGACAACCAAGCATTAAAACATTGGTCAGTCAGATATATCGCACAGATATCGTGCTACAGTGCCACATTTCACTACGTATCGCATGGCCAATGTGGTTTATGTTTATTAGAAAACCGTTTATTCTCACGCTTCATACACAGATTGCATCTCCTAATAGAGCAGCTATGTGGTTAGGTCGCCTAAAGCACATATTCCTGTTACGTCCACGCTGCCTGTTTGTAAGTAACTATCTTGCTGAGACGATTAAACCTGGGGCTTGCGCAATTTGGAACCCATACGACAATTCAGTGTTTCGGCTACTTCCCGGAGTAGTGCGCAGCCGAGATCTAATATTTGTTGGACGATTAGTCTTTGCTAAAGGGGTCGATATCCTTTTGCGTGCATTCGCCTTGGTTCTTAAGTATCGTCCGTCAACATCTCTATCAGTTGTTGGTTCAGGACAAGAGGAAAACAACTTACAAAAACTTGCATGCACTCTTGGCATCGAACAAAATACTGATTTTTTGGGCATACGTAAAGGGAATGAGCTTGCCTCATTAATGAACCAACACAAAATCATTGTCGTTCCTTCAAGATCGCAACCGCCTGAAGCATTATCCGTTGTACCGATAGAAGGAACCGCTTGCGGTTGCGTTCCTGTTGCGAGTAAACAGGGGGGGCTACCTGAATCGGTTGGTGATGGAGGCATATTATTTGAAGAAGGTAATATAGATGAATTAGCGACAGTTTTGTTTCGGCTTCTGAAATCGCAGAAATTACTGGATTACTTTTGTGCGCAGGGGCGAAGCCATATTGCTAAGTTTCATCCTGACAAGATTATAGATGCTTACGAAGCATGTTTTAATGAAGCTCTGTACAAATAGCTATACATTAAGCATAATACTATCAAATATATATTTTATATAATGCTTTGTGGTGCACATTATCCTTTAAATGCCTTTATCTGGTAACACTAAAGTGCTAAAATTGATCATTCGTTAAGTGTGATATGCGCCTATATAAATAGCTAAGCTACATGCTAACTTGCGAGATGAAACGTTTATGAGGATTATTATAATTGGCATTAACTACTGGCCAGAAGTAACGGGCATCGGCGTGTTTACCGCTTATCGTGCCGAATATCTCGCGGCAGCAGGGCATGATGTTACTGTTTGTACAACGTTCCCTTATTATCCGGAGTGGAGAGTGCATCGTAAATATGCACGTAGAATTGCTTTAAGCGAAAAGAGGAACGGGGTTAAAATAGTGCGTAGCTATATATATATACCTAAACACGTTATTCCGATTAAGCGCATAGTCCATGAAGTAAGTTTCTTCATCTCTGTAACATTAAGTGCATTAACTCAAAAACGCCCAGATGTACTAATGATCGTATCGCCACCATTAGGATTAGCAGCTACGGGAATTATTCTGAGTCGCTTATGGCGCATTCCATATATCTTCGATGTTGAGGATCTGCAACCTGACGCTGCCGGTGATTTGGGCATGTTACCAGTATGGGCCGTGAAGTTACTGTATCGTGTTGAAGCGGCAGCATATCATTTCGCTTGGTTAGTAACGACACTAACTCCTGAAATGAAAAGAAAAATTATTAATAAAGGAATATCGGAAAATAAAGTAAAATTGATCGAACCATGTATGGATGATTCACTCGTCAAGTTGAGTCTAGATGAAGGATGTAAATTTAAACAACGATATAATATATATAATAATTTTATAGTAACATATAGCGGTAATATGGGAGTCAAACAGGGGCTTGATGTAGTATTAAACGCGGCAGCGCTCAATAGCTTTGACGATTCAATACTGTTTTTAATGGTAGGTGATGGCGTTGATCGTCTACGATTACTACGCAATGCAGCAAACTTAAATTTGCATAATGTGCGATTTCTACCACTTCTTAATCTCGTCGATTTCCGCGGGTTGTTAGCTGCCAGCGATGTATGCCTCATTTTGCAGCAAGCATCTGCATCTGAGGTTGCATTTCCATCAAAAATGGTGACCTATCTAGCTGCTGGGCGTCCGATAGTTGCATCGGTTAACCCGTCAAGTGTTGTGGCTCGTCTTATACGCGAAAGTGGTGCAGGGAAGGCTGTGCAGGCTGAAGACCCAAAAGCCTTGTTGAATGCTATTTATGAGTTTAAAAATAATAATTTGTATATATTAGGAGAATTGGCACGTCACTATGCTGATTCACATTGGTTGCAAAGTCGTGTATTACGCAATTTTGAACAACTTATTACGCAATTTACCGAACCTACTGAGCATGGTTTGTAAGTAGACGTATCTAAGTAAATGCTACATCTAAACCTATACTTATGCTAATGTTTGTGCTATATATGCATTCTGCGTTGCGCCGTAAGCGAAAAACCTGAGCAGAATGGTGGTGTTATGCTATACCTCGTGAAGATATAGTATAAAATTATGCATTTCTCGGTGCTTTTGATACAGCCATATGAGTCAAGTCATTTTGGGAATGTTGCTGCTATTGTTTTAGACTCACGTCAACTACTGCGGTACTCTGCGATTTTGCTTAAATGATGCTCTGGACAAGTTTGATCTCCACAAGCATCATGCTTAAACTTATAGTTGAGTGAAGATCGCGATGTGTCAGATAACACTTACTATCCAGCCGAGTTTTGAGAAGTTTGTTGCGCCAGCCACCGGGAACAGTTTTTGCGGACGATGGAATCGGTGGTTCCTTGGTCTGAGTTGGAAGCCCTGTTTATACCTTATTATCCCAAGGTGGGCAACGGGCGCCAGCCGTAAGGTCTCAGTATTATGCTGCACATCTACTTTCTGCGACGTGGGGGCAGCCTGTTGGGCTTCAGCGCTGAGGACGTACTTTACTGTGCAGCGAGAAGAAAAGATCTATGGTGACTCTGGCTATCAGGGGCAAATGAATACGATCCATGAGGCTGCATCCACAGTGCAGAATATGACCAGTTTACGTGCGAAGATTTAGTAGTTCTTCTGCCGTTGGATTAAGCTACATTTATCGTTTACACAGTTAACTTAATCCGCCTATAGATATAAATGAAAAATTATTGAGGAAGTAGTAGAAAAAATATGCGACCAAGCATAATCATATTATCTTTTAACTCTCGAGATACACTTAGCGCAACATTGGAACGCGCACGCTTGATTTCTGATGAAATATTTGTAGTTGACTCGTACAGCAACGATAATACAGTCCAGCTTGCCTGCGATGGAAAAGCTCATGTTGTACAACACATTTTTAAGCATTATGGCGCTCAACGTAATTGGGCAATAGATAATTTACCAATTACTAGACCGTGGCAGTTACATTTAGACGCTGATGAATGGATGGACGATAAGTTGATTGCTACTATTAATGAATTGCCGGATAATTTAGAATATAACGGATATTTACTGTCCCGGTATTTGCGCTATATGGGGCGCATTTTACGCCATGGAGGTATGAGCCCTACCTGGCATTTAAGACTATTTCGTACTGGACTTGGATATTGCGAGGACCGTAAATACGACCAACATTTCTTACTTAAGAGAGGTGCTTGTAAACAATTACCTGGAGCTATGATCGATAATGTGCGTATGTCACTATCTGAATGGACAAAACGGCATAACCAATGGGCTGATAATGAAACTGCTGAATACTATACTACTGAGCACACATGGTGCGTACACCCTGATTTTTATGGAGATGCTATACAGCGAAAGCGATATTTACATAAACAGTACGATCGACTGCCGTTATTTGTTAGACCATTTATGCTGTTTATTTATCGATACTTATTTAGACTTGGATTTTTAGACGGAACCGAAGGGTTAATCTTTTGGATATTGCAGACATTCTGGTTTCGATTTTTGGTCGATGCGAAAATATGGGAAATGCGCCATGTCACGGACATATCGATAACAAAATCGGGTAGTGATACTTCTACTTAAGCTTATCCACTCGTTTGATTGGATGCAGTAGTGTCCGGCTAAGATCGGGCCGCTCGCTGTAACGAGCACATATTACACCGGATAGAGTGTAACTCTAATTTTTCGATTTGAAGTTGAAAGCCGCAGAGCCGGGGCAAACTCCGGATGGCCTCTGGTGGCGCAGATTGTCAACAATGAGGGATGAATGCCGGACAGACAGTCTTCTCCCAACTCATGGATCACCTGCCCTCCTACGAGTTCCAGAAGTGTGTGGAGCGCTATCGCGGAGATGCGCACCATCGGGGCTTCTCCTGCCGCGACCAGTATTTGGCGATGGCCTTTGCTCAACTGACCTACCGCGAGAGTCTCCGCGACATCGAAGCCTGCCTGGGCGCCATGCGCGGCAAGTTGTACCACATGGGATTCCGAGGGCGCGTGACGCGCTCGACATTGGGCGATGCCAACGAGGCGCACGATTGGCGCATCTTTGCCGACTTTGCCCAGGTGTTGATTGCCATCGCGCGGCCTCTGTATGCCAACGACCCTCTCGGCGTGGACCTCGTTCAGGCCCTTTATGCGCTGGATTCGACTACCATCGATCTTTGCCTGTCGGTGTTCCCATGGGCCAGGTTCCGCAAGCACAAGGGCGCGGTGAAGATGCACACATTACTCGACTTGCGCGGCAACATCCCCACGTTCATTCGCATTACCGACGGCAAGGTGCATGACGTCAACATCCTCGACGAACTGGCAATAGAGGCAGGGGCATTCTATGTGATGGATCGTGGCTACATCGATTTTGAGCGGCTTCATGCATTCACGCTCTCGCTGGCCTTCTTCGTTGTGCGCACCAAAGAGAACATACTTCTGCAGCGCCGCTACTCACATCCGGTGGACAAGAGCACCGGCGTGCGCTCAGACCAGACTGTCGCCCTGGCAACCGTCGGATCGGCCTCGGCATATCCGGATACACTGCGCCGCGTCAGCTATTTCGATGCCGTTACCTGCAAGCGATTGGTGTTTCTGACCAACAACTTCACGCTGCCCGCACTGACCATCGCGCAAATCTACAAGCAGTGCTGGCAGGTCGAGATTTTCTTTCGCTGGATCAAGATGCACTTGCGCATCAAGGCGTTCTACGGAACCAGCGAGAACGCGGTAACGGCCCAAATCTGGATCGCCGTCAGCGTCTATGTGCTGGTCGCCATCGTCCGCAAACGGCTCGGAATCGAGGGCAGCCTCTACCAAATCCTACAGATTCTCAGCCTAACTTTGTTCGAGAAAACCCCCATTTTACGGGCACTTCAGACATCCGACTACGATAACGACTTAGGCGATATTAATAACCAGTTGATCCTGTTCAACTTGTAGCCGGACACTAGTGGTTTTAGATAAAACTATTTGTGCTTAAACGATAATGAAATTGTTATTGGTTGGGAATTATGCGCACGATGGCTCAATTAGTATGAGCATATGGGCTAATATTTTATATCGCGAGCTTTCTATGAGAGGTGTTGAGGTTAGACTGCTTGCACCGGCACCTGTATTTGGTAATGTTATAAAATCATTTCACGGCGTAGGGAAATGGCTCGGCTATATTGATAGATATGTGATATTTCCACTTAAACTGCGACGTGCGTCTGACTGGGCAGATATTGTACATATCTGCGATCATGGTTCAGCATTATATGCACTTGTATTAAAAAATAAACGTACAATCATTACCTGTCATGATATGTTGGCCATTCGTGGTGCATTAGGTGAAGTACCTGATTGTGCTGCTTCGTTATTTGGGCGAATACTTCAAAGCATGATCCGGAATGGAATGCTATGTGCAGATCAAGTTGCATGCGTCTCGCAATATACGTTTAACGACGCACGGAGGGTATTAAATAAAACAAATAATCTATGTGTAGTTATTAATGGTTTAAATCACCATTTTGGACAGCTAAATAATGACGTAATTGACAACGCACTTGCAAACATCCCAAAGATTACTACACCATATGTCTTACATATAGGTTCGAACCTAACGCGTAAAAACCGTGCTGGTGTAATAAGAATTTTTGCGATAGCTGCAAAAAAAATCAAATTACAATTGGTGTTTGCTGGCGAACCACTAGACAAAGAACTTTTATTACTTGCACAGCAACTGCGGGTTAGAGATCAAATTATAGCAGTAAAAAGGCCTAATGTCGAGACTATAGAGTCTCTTTATAATCGTGCGCTTGCGCTTATATTTCCGTCGCGCAGCGAGGGGTTTGGGTGGCCACCAATAGAGGCACAAGCTTGTGGCTGTCCAGTTGTTGGAAGTGATATACCGCCACTCGTTGAGGTGCTGGGGGATTCTGCCATCTTACTACCTGTTGACGATGAAGCTGGTATGGCTGATGCTATATGCAGATTATTAAAAGATGCTGCATGGCGCGAACAAATGCGTCAGCGTGGATTAGAAAACGTACACACTCGTTTCCAGACATCACGTATGATTGATGACTATTTATCGCTTTACCGGAAGTTAACATGCCAAAAGTTATGATTGCTGTCAATGTCGCTATTGTTCTATTGCCATGGAGCATACGGCGCCTAGTATTGCAAATAATTTACGGTTATGCTATTCACAAGAAAGCGTATATATCACGGTTTGCGCTTGTGCTGCCATCAAAACTAGAGCTAGGACCATATTCATCAATCCGCGCATTTACAGTTTGTAAGGGTTTAGAATTGCTGGTCCTTAAAGAGTGTGCAAGTATAGGTCCATTCAATTGGATAACGGCATTTCCTTTACGAACAAAAAGCAAGCATTTCGAACTAGATATTGAGCGAAAACCGCAATTAATTGTCGAACGGCATGCAGCAATTACAAGCCGCCATATTATCGATTGTACAAATGAGGTCGTCATAGGTGCATTTAGTACAATAGCCGGATTTCGTTCACAGATACTCACGCATAGCATTGTTATAAGTGAATCACGTCAACGTTCAAAGCCTATTTATGTTGGAAAGTATTGTTTTGTTGGTACATGCTGCGTGCTTTTAGGTGGAAGTACGCTCCCTAACTATTCGGTTCTAGGTGCACAATCCTTACTTGCATCGCGCTATGAAGCTGTTGGATATTTGTACGGTGGTGTCCCTGCTAAACCTATTAAACCTGTCGATCGTAATGCGAAATACTTTTCACGGCAAATTGGATATGTGCAGTAGCTGCTAATAATAACAAAATAATTATATCTATTTAAAATGTGTAAATAAATCTCAGAATGTGTCTGGCGTTTTTAAAGACATATCCTTGCGTCGTTGTTTGGTGCCGAAATAATAATTATTATTATTATGAGCGATAAATGATAACAACACTAATCAACTACATCTGTGAAATGTTGGCTTTTATAACTAAAAGAATTAAAATAGTAACTGGGATATTGTTTGTGCAAGGCGTTGCGCTGCTAGCAAGATTGTTGTACGGCTTTTTGTGCGTGCGCTTATTGCCAATACAGGAGTACGCAAAATATACGGTAGTTTATGGTTTTTTAGGTACGCTAAGCGTACTAATGGATATTGCGTTTTCATCGACCCTGCTTCCACTTATAGGTGAGCAAGTTGAAAACCGAAAATTAATTGCGGACTACTTGGCTTCATTGCGCCAGTTAGCGCATCGTCTGTATTGGTTTGTTGCACCTATAGCGGCCTTGCTTTATCCCCTTTTAGTGTATAGACAGCGATGGGACTTGCACGTTGTTATCGCTATGGTGGTAATTTTACTGATTGCCTCATGGTGTGATCGAGTTAGTGGGGCATATGGAGCGGTGCTTATTGTGCGCCGAGATCTTCGGCATTGGTATTTAGCTCAAGTGCTTTCGAGCGTAGGGGCACTGGCGCTACTTTGCGCAATTTGGACTACTCATGAACTAAACGCGTTCTCGGCGATTTTGATTAATACAGCTGGCACGGCTTGCGTCTCCTATGCATACTTTTATCGAGCACGACGTTTAGTGGGAAGGGGCGGACACGCCGATTCTGAGAAGCAACGCGCAATTTTGCACTTGGCTTTGCCAAGCATGCCAGGTACGATCTTTTATGCATTTCAAAACCAAATATCACTTCTTATAATTACATTGTTTGGGCGTACAACAGCTATAGCAGACATTGGAGCGCTAAGCCGGCTGGCGCAAGTATTTGTGCTATTTGGACAGCTTAATCCAATATTGTTTGAACCATACTTCGCCCGGCTATCTGCTGTGCATTTACGGCGCAGTTATTATAGTGCTTTGGCTCTAGGTGGAATGTTTTGCACGTTTATGACGGTGGCTTCAATTGGCTTTCCCGGGGTATTTATATGGATACTCGGTCACAATTATAACGGTCTGCAGCGTGAAGTGCCGTTCATGATCGCAGGTAGTTCGATTTCGTTTTTTACTGGATTTATATGGACGATTCATAATGCGCGCAAATTTGTCTACTGGTGGAATGGACTGCTGACAATTATATTTACTCTTGGCATTGAAATATTTTATATTTGGAGAATTGACCTTTCCAGCGTGCATTCAGTGTTGATTCTTAACATTGCAGTCGCAGTTCCTGTTGCCTTACTAAATATTCTAGTTGGTGTATGCGGATTTACACTCGGTCCGAGAATCTCCAATGGTAAGTGTTTGGTATAGTGCGATTATATCAGAATATCTGTAATGCTATTTCATCTATAAACGTTCGAACACTTACTTGTCATTACGTGATGTGATTATATGCCGTGAGATGGTTTTGTGCTTAGACTATGAACTGTGATCGGTTTGAAAAATTTCAATGGATGTGGCGCGATACTGAACATACATGCCCACGAAGCGGCCCTCATGGAAGACAATGGCCTAAACTTACTATTATCACGCCTTCATTTAATCAGGGCCGGTTTATTGAGGAGACGATTAGGTCGGTGCTTTATCAGGGCTATCCTAATCTCGAATACGTCGTGATCGATGGAGGTAGTACTGATCGGTCAATCGAGGTCATCAACAAGTATGTTGATCGCTTAGCTTATTGGGTGAGCGAAAAGGATCGCGGACAGGCTAATGCTGTAAATAAGGGACTAAATGTTGCTACAGGAGACATTATCGGCTGGATCAATAGTGACGACGTATATGCGCCGAATACATTTCGCTCTGTTGCGACGAAGTTTATGCGATCGAACGAACTCGGCTTGGTTTATGGCAGTCGTATTTTGCTCGATGAGAATAGCCGAGTGACGGGATGGGTTCCCAGTAAGGTTTTTAATCCGGAATTGACTGGTTATAACGTCTGCTCCGAGACAGCTTTCTGGCGACGAGCCCCCGATGATCCCCGATTGAACGAAAACCTTAGCTTTGCCATAGATCTAGACCTGTTTTTAAGGTTGATTCGCAATCGCAGGTCTCTATGCCTTGCGCAATACCTTGGATGCTTCCGGTGCTATGACGAAAATAAAAGTTCAACAATGCCTGATGTGTGCCGACGTGAGACGGCTGCTTGTTGGGAAGCAGAATACGGAATTGGGCATCGGGGCTGGTGTGAACAACCGTCGATTGGATGGTTACAAATGGCACTGTCGCTAGCTTTAAATCCACAGTTAATCGCTGCTCCTTATTTTTACAATCGGCTATCCCGTTTAAAAAGATATTGATAATCTGTTAGCCATTTATTGTTTGACCACTATGTGCGCTTGCGTTGTTATGGCAAGCATGGCATCGGTGATGGTTTCCTCTGATGATAGGCTGGTTTAGATCAATTTATTATGACGGACTACTATATATCACCAACAAGGTGATAGCTAATGTTCCCGTACATTTAATGCGACTTTATTTCTATCGACAAGTAATGGGGTTTTCGATTGGTGCACACAGTTACATCTTTATGAACGCGTGGTTCGATACCAAAGGCAAAGGTAGTTTCACCTTGGGAGAGCACAGCGTGATAAATCAAAACTGCCGTTTGGACAATAGGGGCGCAATCACGATTGGGAACAATGTTTCTATTTCAGCAGAGGTGTGCATTTTAACTGCCGATCATGATTTACAGTCGCCAGATTATTTCGGAAGCGAACGCGGGGTATCAATTGACGATTATGCGTTTATCGGCACACGTGCATTAATACTTCCTGGAGTAAACATAGGGAGGGGCGCCGCGGTAGGCGCGGGTGCAGTAGTAACGAAAGATGTGCCAGAGTATGCAATTGTGGCTGGCTGTCCCGCAAAACAAATTGGTGAACGAAGAGTTCAAGCGCTCAAGTACAGCTTGGACTATTGTCGGTTATTCCATTAAAACTAAAATTCAACACGTTAAATTTCTTGTTGACCCTTGTTGCAGTTTCCTTAGCCGCATACGCGATGAACTTATTATCATTACTCATTTCAATCACAAGACAGTGTATTAACGGAGGTAATATATGCCACGAGTTGCTTTAATTACTGGAATTACAGGACAGGACGGGGCATACCTGGCGGAGTTTCTGTTGCGTAAAGGTTATGAGGTGCACGGCATCAAACGCCGTTCCTCATCGTTCAATTCAGCACGAATAGATCATCTCTACCAAGATCCACATATCGACGATACGAAGTTTCAGATTCACTACGGCGATATGACCGATTCGACGAATTTAATTCGAATCATACAGGCTGTTCAACCCGATGAAATCTACAATCTAGCCGCACAGAGCCATGTGCATGTTAGCTTTGAGACGCCAGAATACACGGCGAACGCAGATGCAACGGGCGCGCTTAGGATTCTTGATGCAATTAGAATTTTGAGGCTGGAGGGGAAAACGCGATATTACCAGGCCTCGACGTCGGAGCTATTCGGAAAGGTACAAGAGACGCCGCAGCGAGAGACGACACCGTTTTATCCGCGTAGCCCATACGCCGTGGCTAAGTTGTACGCTTACTGGATTACGGTGAACTATCGTGAGGCCTATGGAATCCATGCTTCAAACGGTATTTTATTCAATCATGAAAGTCCGATTCGCGGCGAGACGTTTGTAACACGCAAGATCAGCCGTGCCGTGGCTGGTATTTATTTGGGCGTACAAAAGGTCATGTATATCGGCAATCTTGATGCTAAGCGGGATTGGGGCCACGCGCGTGACTATGTGGAGGGTATGTGGCGGATTGTGCAGCAGACTGAGCCGGACGATTATGTGCTGGCAACAGGAGAGACCCATACCGTGCGCGAGTTTGTTGAACTGGCATTTGCCGAGATAGGACGCACGATTGAATGGCTAGGCAGCGGCATTGATGAGATCGGCGTTGACTCCGTTACAGGCGAAAGGCTGGTGAAACTTGATCTGCGATATTTTCGTCCCACGGAGGTGGACATACTTCTTGGCGACCCATCCAAGGCACTTCGCGTGTTGGGATGGCGGCATCGGGTAAGTTTCAGAGAACTGGTAGCGGAAATGGTGAAGTCAGATCTGGTGGAGGTTGCCAGAGAATTCCATGTAAGCGAGCTTTGCCATGAGTAGCTTCGACTTAAGCGGGAAGCGCGTGTGGGTGGCTGGGCATTGCGGTTTAGCTGGTTCGGCGATTGCACGGCGCTTGAAGAGTGAGAATTGCGAAATCGTTACGGCGGCGCACGCGGAACTTGATTTATTGCGCCAAGAGGCGGTACATGCATGGTTGGCTGCGCAGCGGATCGATGCGGTGTTTGTGGCTGCCGCCACGGTTGGCGGCATTTGGGCAAATGCAACTCGCCCAGCGGATTTTCTCTACGACAACTTGGTCATTGAAACGAATATTATTCACGCGGCGAAAAGCGCCGGAGTGAAAAAGCTGTTGTTTCTCGGTTCGTCGTGCATCTATCCGCGCTTGGCTGAGCAGCCAATGCGGGAAGAAGAACTAATGACCGGCGCGCTGGAACCGACCAACGAATGGTACGCCATAGCCAAGATAGCTGGCATTAAATTGTGCCAGGCTTTTCGCCGACAGTATGGATGCGATTATGTTTCGGTTATGCCGACGAACCTGTACGGACCGGGCGACCGCTATGATGCGCGGGATGGACACGTTGCGGCGGCGTTGATTATGAAGATTCACGCGGCGAAGATGGCGGGCGGCTCCACGGTTGAGTTATGGGGGAGCGGCACGCCGAGGCGCGAGTTCCTTTATGTAGACGATTTGGCAGATGCCTGCGTTTTTGTAATGAAGCATTACTCCGACGAGATGTTTTTGAATGTAGGCACTGGACGGGAGATGACGATTCTAAAGATGGCCGAGAGTATCGCACGCGTAATCGGCTGGAAGGGTGCGTTTACCTGCGATCGCTCGAAGCCCGACGGCATGCCGCGCAAGGTGATGGATGTGAGCCGTCTGCGAGCTTTGGGCTGGAGCGCCAAGACCGACTTCGAGAGCGGCATGAGAGAAGCCTACCAGTGGTATGTGGCCAACGTTGCTGATCGCCAGGCCTGAGTGCGCAACCAACATATGAGCGGCTCAGCAGTGCAGCGTGCGCGTTCAGTTCATCACATCGTATCCGGCGCAGAGGGCGATCCCTTTCACAGCCCTTCATTTAACTTGAAGCAGCGGTTGAAGCGGCTGGTATGGCAGACAGTCTATTGGTTGTTTTATCGTATGTCTCCGCGGCCGCTTCATGTTTGGCGTGCGTGGCTGTTGCGAGTATTTGGCGCGAAGATGGGGCCGGGCTGTCACTTCTATCCCGGCGGGCGAGTGTGGGCGCCGTGGAATCTGGTTTGCGAAGATTGCTGCACGCTGGCCGACGGAGCGGAGATATATAACCCTTCCCCGATCTATATCGAGTCCCATTGCATCGTTTCTCAGCAGGCTTATATCTGCGGGGCGACGCACGATTATAACCATCCAGATTTTCCCATGATCTCGTATAGCATGTGTTTGGGCGCGTATTCGTGGATTTGTGCGCGGGCGGCGGTGGCGCCGGGGGTGCGTGTGGGTGAAGGTGCGATATTGGGACTGGGATCGGTGGCCAGCAACGATCTGGAACCATGGACAGTGTATAGCGGGATTCCGGCTTTAAAAGTTAAGGTGCGCGAAAAAGTGTTTTCTCGAAAATCCGGTCCGAATAAACGTGGTGGAAATTCGATGCCATGGAAGGAGAGTTAAAGCTGTTCTGCAGCGTCTGGTGATCGCTCTGGAGCGGCGCGCTTCTTTTCAGATAGGATGGAAGGGGCGTTAGCCGGTGGTTCGATATTTAGAGACTCCAGCGCAGGCGAAGGACGGCACATGCAGGCGGCAAGACAGGGAACAGCGATCATTATTGGCGCAGGGCCGGCAGGACTGACGGCGGCCGTGGAGCTGCAACGGCACTCGGGAATTAAGCCGGTGATTATCGAAGCCAGTCAGGCAATTGGCGGCATATCTCGTACGGTTTGCTACAAGGGAAACCGCATGGACATTGGCGGTCACCGTTTCTTTTCCAAGTCCGATCGCGTGATGCAGTGGTGGCTGAGCGTAATGCCGGTTGAGGCCGGCGCCGGCGATGCGTATGGCCAGAGCCAGCCGAAAAGCCCGCGCGCGAATGATCCGCAGACCGACGATCTGGTGATGCTGGTCCGGCAGCGCAAGAGCCGGATTTATTTTTTACGCCGCTTCTTCGACTATCCTGTCCGCTTGAGCATCAGCACTTTTCGGAATATGGGGCTGGCCCGCACGATGCGCTGCGGGTTTAGTTATTTATGGATGGTGCTAGGAGGGAAACACGAAGAGCGTACGCTCGAGGATTTCTTCATCAACCGCTTCGGACGACAACTCTACCGGACATTTTTCAAGTCGTATACCGAGAAGGTTTGGGGGGTGCCGTGCGACAAGATCAGCGCCGAGTGGGGCGCCCAGCGCGTTAAAGGGCTTTCGCTCAAGGCCGTCGCCACGCATTTTTTAAAAAATCTTTTCACGCGTCGCGGCAGGCAAGACCTGGCGCAAAAGCAGGTCGAGACCTCGCTAATCGAGCGATTTCTTTATCCCAAGTTAGGGCCGGGGCAGCTTTGGGAACACGTTGCGGAACAGGTTTGCGCCCGCGGCGGCGAAATTCACTTAGGTGTCACCATCGATCACATTCAGATTGAGGATCAGCGTGTGGTGGCGGTTGAAGGCGTCGACGAGTCCGGACAACGCCACAGCTATGCCGGCGATTATTTCTTTTCGACCATGCCGGTGCGCGACTTAGTGCGGTCGCTATCTTGCGCCGTGCCGCCGGAGGTGACCGAGGTCAGCGAAGGGCTGATGTATCGCGACTTTATCACCGTAGGATTGTTGGCGCGCAAACTGGCGGTTACCGAAAAAGGCGGCGCGGCGCTGAAGGATAACTGGATTTATATTCAGGAACCCGATGTGACGGTGGGACGGCTGCAAATCTTCAATAACTGGAGTCCCTGGCTGGTGGCGGATCCAGAGAAAATGTGGATCGGCCTTGAATATTTCTGCAATGAGGGCGATCCGATTTGGCGGCTTCCGGATGCGGAGATGACGAAGCTGGCTGTTGGGGAGATGGTTAAGATCGGCATTTTGAAAGCCGAGGATGTGGAAGACGCGCACGTGGTTCATGTGCCGAAGACTTATCCGGCTTACTTCGGCAGTTACGATCGTTTCGATGTGATTCGCCGCTATGTCGATGGTTTCGAGAATCTATATCTGATTGGGCGCAACGGTATGCACAAGTACAACAACCAGGATCACTCGATGCTAACCGCCATGACCGCCGTCGAAAATCTTCTCAACGGCGTTAGTTCGAAGGACAATATCTGGGCAATCAACACAGAAACCGAGTATCACGAAGAGAAGCAAGAGAAGTTCAACGCGAATTCTTCCACGAGGACTAGCTAAGTTTTCGCGCTCCGGTTAGTGTTTCCGCGGATGCGAAAAGTCGTATGCGACGCCGAAGGTAAAACCCTGCGGGGTGGATGTCTTGTCCATGAACTTTTGCCAGAACTGGTATTCGTAGTCAGCGCGGGCCCAGAACTGGCCGTAGAACCGGTACTCTACACCGCCCCCTGGAGCTATCGACTTGCGCGTGTCGTGGGAGTAGGTCGGGCTTGGCGATGTGAAGTCAATGCTGCCATAAGAGATCAGATACTTGGCGTACGGATGGAAATTGTAAAAATGCCGCCACGCATAGATGGGGCCGCCTCCCGCCGTGTCATGGCGAAGGTTTTGCTGCCCGTAACCGCGGTGGAAGCTGATGTCGCGGGCTTCAAGCTCGACGCCGAGGCCATGCGCGATTGAAGGAAGCCAGCGCGGATACCAGTCAGCCCAAATCGTGCCTCCGAGCATGTGCCCGTGTCCCCAATCAACGTTGTAGATGGAGGGGCCGAGGCCAATATTTAGCGGGATGCCCGGGGCCGTATAGGCGGGCACGGTCTGGGCTGTGGCGGGAACAAGCGCACTGAGCAGCACGATTGCAAAAGCGGGGAAGACAAACGGCTTTAAACGCATTCGGTATCTCCTTCTTGACCGTGTGCATTTAAAACTTGTGGGGCAAAAAGCATGGGGCCCCTGTTGGCTTTATTGCCTTCACGCTGAATAAACTTCAATACACGCGGGGGCTTTCATTGGGAGCCAGCTGCGTCTTCGCCTGCAGAAGGCTACGAAGCGCTACATAGAGCCGATACGCACAATTCGCGTATGAGTTTGTTACAAGGATAGTTTACAGAACAATTTGCCGAATTTGAAGATCTCTACTTCAGTTTCTGAATTTGATGATAAACAATTGTGGCGAATCCTATAGTTCAGTTGGGCTAATATAGAAATATGGTCTTATGTTCGAAATCATCTGGTTGCTGCATGTAAAAGTTTTAAAATCAATTAGCTGCCGCATGGATCGGTGCTAAAAAACAAAGCGGAGCGCTACCGACGTAACCCGCTTTCATATTCTGCATATACCAACTATGTTCAAACGGAGCAACTCATTGAAAAAGATGTGCTATAGACGCTTTCCTGTGGTACGTTAAATGATGCTGTTGATGAATCCGTGCGCCTTATGTCAATGTAAAGTGAGCCGGAATTCGGAATGCGCATAGCGCTCAGGAACAGTTTTCCTATCTGGTCAATTAACCAAACTGCGGAGGATAAACGTATGCAAAGTTGCTTTATAAAATCCGTTAGCCGGGCAGTGGCCTTGGCGGCGGTGACATTGTTGCCTGTAGCCTTGACGGCGCAAACGGCACCATCTGCAAAGGGGGCCAGCAATACTTCCCCATCGAAATGGGATATTTTTGCCGGTTACAGCTACTTGGCTCCCAAAGGTGATGTAAACACCACTGACGCGTCAGGAAATAGCGTTACGGCGTCGTACAACGCCGTAAACGTGGGTGGACTTTTCAGCGGAGCATATTTCTTTAACCGCTATGTTGGCGCCCAGGTGGAGTTTGGTCTCCATCAGTACGGCACCTCGGATCCGAAGGGAAGCAACATCGGAACCAAGGGGAACAACGATGGCTTTACAACCTTGGCTGGTGGCATCATTTTCCGCTTCCCGACCGAGGACATCACTCCGTTCGCGCATGTACTGGTGAATGCCGACCGGATCGGCGGCCCCTACTTTGAGCCCAATACCTGGGGTGAAGGCCTGACGGCCGGCGGTGGTATCGATTACGAGACGCCGTGGTTCAACCATCGTCTGGCAATCCGGCTATTCCAGGCCGACTACGAGTACATGCATGCTGACTTCGGCCCCAATGCCTACGGCGGTCGCGCCAACATCAATGCGGTCCGCTTGAGCACGGGCGTGGTCTTCCACATCGGTTCGATTACGCCGCCCCCGCCGGTGACCCTGGCCAGTTCGGCGAATCCGCAATCGGTTTATCCAGGCGATCCCGTCACGATAACGGCGACTGCTGGCGGTCTGAATCCCAAGGACAGCGTGGTTTATAGCTGGTCGGGAGAAGGCGTAACGGGCAACGGCGCAACAGCGTCGGTGGCTACCGGAGCGTTGGAGCCTGGCGAACACACCGCGCAGGTAACCGTGAAGGAAGGCAAGGCCGGCAAAGAAGGGCTGAAGCCTTGGCAGACGGCGACAAGCACGGCCAGCTTTACGGTGAAAGCCTTTGAGCCGCCGACAATCAGTGTTTCGGTGAATCCCAGCACGATTAAGCCCGGCGACACGGCTACGGTTACCGCCGTGGGCGTTAGCCCGCAGAACCGTCCGCTGACCTACAGCTACTCGGCTACCGCCGGTACGGTGTCGGGCAACGGAACTACCGCGACCTATGCTTCGGCTGGCGCGCCGACAGGTGCAGTAGGAATTACCAGCACCGTCTCCGATGACAAGGGGCATACCGCCTCGGCTTCAACTAGTCTGACCATTGCGGCGCCTTATGTGCCGCCGGCTCCTCATGCACAGGCTCTGTGCTCGATCAGCTTTACCAAAGACAAGAAGCGTCCGACCCGCGTAGACAACGAAGCCAAGGCTTGCTTGGATCAGGTCGCTCTGGATCTGAAGCAGCAGGCTGATGCTAAGGCTGTAGTTGTAGGTGAGTCGAGCGCCGAGGAAAAGGCCGCAGCCGCCAAGCAGGAGAAGTTTGCCGCCAAGCACAAAAAACATGCCAAGGTGGAAGACTCTGCCTCGCAGCGCGCGGTGAATGCGAAGGACTATCTGGTCAAGGAGCAAGGCATTGACGCTTCGCGCGTCAGCGCTGCGACAAGCTCGACCGATGGCAAGACAGCGGAAAACTACCTGGTGCCAGCGGGTGCGGATTTCAACTCCGATGTAGCCGGTACGACTTCGATCGACGAAACCTCAGTAAAGGCCGTAGGGCGTAAGCCGCTGGCGGCGAAGCATCATCACAAGGCAGCCGCCAAGGCGAAGTAAGCACAAAAGTGCGGCGCTGTAAAAGTCGCTGGCGAGTCTTAAAATGGGGTTCGCCAGCGTCAAGTTCAATAAAACCCTCCGCAATGAATGAGGCTGGCCGTAGTTGCAAGCGGCCAGCCTCATTGTTTTATAGTTCGTGTTTTGGCAGGGTGCGGCTATGCGCGAATAGAAGCCTCCACGCTGTTCACGATTTCTTGTTATATCTGACAAGTTAAATGAAGATTTTGCTATCATAAAAACATTGCCAAGAGAGTGAGTGCTCTCTTCTTCATATCGTTGTATTTGCCTCTAATATCCTGACTGACGTGCCATCATTTCTATGCTGAGGGCTACTAAGTGAATTCCCCGAATGATGCTGTGCCGGGGGCTCTATCTCCTGTGCGAGAGGCGGGAGAACTGCGCGTTACCGTTGTTATCTGTACACGTAACAGGTCCGCGCATTTACGACATTGCCTCCAGGCTGTTTCCGCGCTTAAACCGCCGGCGGATGCGGTTCTTGTGGTGGACAATTCCGCGGGCGATAAAGAAACAGAGATTGTCGCGCGAGAGTTCCATGCGCGTTATCTTGTCGAGGACAAAATCGGTTTAAGCCAGGCTCGCAACCGGGGCATGGTGGAGAGTAACACCGAGATTGTTGCCTATCTGGATGATGATGCCGAGCCTGACAAACATTGGCTCGAGTATTTACTGCCACCGTTTGCTGATTCGCGCGTGGCCTCGGTCAGCGGATGGACAACGCTCCCCGAAATGGCTGGTAGCGCATGCAAAAATGAGCCTCCACGATTGCTCAGCAACCAGGATCCGCAGTGGTTTGAAATTGCGAGCTTTGGCGGTTTGGGACTGGGCAGTAATATGGCGCTGCGCAGGTCGGTTTGCGAGGGAATCGCGATCTTTCATCTTCAATTGGGGCTGGGTACGCCGATCGGTATGGGCGAGGAACATTATGCCTTTGTGTCGCTGTTGTCGCGCGGCTATTGGGCCGTACATGTTCCCGGCGCCATTGTGACTCATCCGGCATCGGAGGAGGATGTTGGACAGCAGGCGGCAAGTTCGATTGCCTATTGGCTCATGCTTTTTGCGGAGTTTCCGGCGCATCGCGCCGATTTGCTGCGTTTTTTGTGGTGGCGATTGCGGAAAAAAACATTGACTTGGCCGCGCGATCCTCAAACCCCGGGCCGTGTGATCAACAGCGGATGGCGCGTATATATGCGGTCGATTTGCTGCGGCGGCTGGCTTTTTTGGCGCACAATAATACATCGGTAAAAATTCTGCTATATCGTGATCGGCGAAGTAGCCTTGCTTAGTTTTACGATTTGACGATGCCAACGGATTTTTCGGCGCATCTGTAGCGCGAAGACGCCGCAATTACGCAGGCGCGGATGCGTAAAAAAAACTTCGCCCAACGTGCAGAGTGGAACCAACAGAAGATCCGAAATTGTCGGTGAGATGGCGGTGATTTTGTAGAGCATCTGTTTCCACCGCAATGGGGGCAGCGGCCATTCCAAAAGTCCCATGCGCGCTGCCTCTGGATGCAGGCGCGCCAAAAGTGCATCTGCTTGAGCAAAAGCCTCCGCATCGCGAATCAGCGCGGCGGAGGTTTTTTCGTATTGCTGATAAGCAATCGCTTTATCGACATAGTGCATCTGCGCGCCGGCCGAGAAGAGACGCAGTCCGAGTTCCAGATCTTCGCGCATGCGGAAGCCTTCGTTGAATCCTCCGACGGCATCGAGTAGCTCGCGTGGCAGCGAAGTGTTGCTGAAAATACATTCCTTGATGGGCCACGCGTCATCTTGCCGCTGTTCCCGTTGCAGATGCAATGCGCCGATCTCCCGCTTGAAGCATTCCGTAGCTAAGCTAGGCGGGCTATCCGCGCTTAGAAAGATCGCTCCGATAGCGACGCCGTGGCGATGCTGGCGATGCGTCGCAACATGCGCCGCGATCAAGCCTGGCTCCGCCAGCATATCGTCGTCGAGAAACAGAATTGTTTCCGCATCGGCCGCGCGATAGCCCGTGTTGCGGGCCGCGGCCGGTCCGCGATTTTCTTGCTCGATGATGCGCAGGTGCCGGGTAGGCTGCAATGCTTGTAGCGCTTCGGTCGTGCCGTCCGTCGAACCGTCGACGATTACTACGACTTCATAACGCGAGGGCGGATAATCCTGCGCCATCAACCGTTCAATGGCGTGAGTAACCATCTTCCGCCGGTTAAATGTCGGCATCACAACCGAAATATCCATCCGTTCCTTGCCATTCATTGGAAGCGCTCGGATAGCGTTGCAACTTTGCGCCTGGTTATGTCCAGCAGCGCTATACAGCGGTCGTGGAGCGAGACGTAGGGATTCTTCCCCCAGCGCAAATGGATGCGGATTCCAATCCTGGTTTCACCGGGCATAAAGCCGATGCGCGGCGTCAGGTGTGGTGCTACGCCCAGATGAAGTAAGCCGGGCCATGTGGTGAACGCGAGCTTAAAGTGTTTTTGCGCGGCGGCGCAGGCGGCCGCGCTCACGCCGCCATACGGGTAGGCGAATGAAGCCGGCTCGCTAGCAAGCAGCGCGGTCAGATCGGCCTTGCACCGCGCAATCTCCTGTTCGGCAATTTCGTCGGAGGCGTTGCGCAGATCGACATGATGGCAGGTATGACCGCCGAATTCGATGCCGCGCTTGGCCCACGCGCGAATTTCGTCCGCGCTCATCAGTTGCTGCGAGGGCAGATTGTCTATTTCGTCCCAACGGTTGGTGGCTCCGATGTAACCGGTGACGACCATGCAGGCCGCGCCCCATCCCAATTGCTCCAACAGAGGAAAAGCGTTGCGGCTGGCATCGGCGTAGGCGTCGTCGAAGACCAGCATGACCGGCCTCTCGGGCAGCGTGGCCGCCTCATCGCGCCAGCGTAGCCACTCACGCGGCGTAATACCCGTGTAGCCCATTTTCGCCATGAAGCGAATCTGCGCCGTGAACTTCGCGGTCGGCGTGGTAAGTCCAGGGTATTCGCCGGGGCGCGGCTGGCCCACGTTGTGATACATAATGACTGGAACCCGCCGGTAGAAAGCAGTCTCCAGATTTTTCCACGATCCGGCTGCCCGCGCTGCGCCTTGCAGATGCGCGCCGCGTGCCCGCGCTGCCAGCGTGCGCTTTGCCAGCCAGGCAAAAGGCGGGAAAAAACGAAGGCGGTCGCCGAGCCAATAGACGGGGCAAAGGACGGTTTCGCCTAGTGTCGGGTGCTTGACCAAACCTTTGACTATGGTGCGCTTGATGGGGTTGGAGGTAGCTGCGCGTGCGATGCAGGAGATCGGTTTCACGGCGGGATGGTTTCGCGTGAGGATGACTTCAAATTTTCCCTGATTCCAGCAATCGCGCAGCACTTCCGTTACATTTTTAGAGAAGCGCTCGTAAACGATGGCTTCTGGTACAGAAAAAGGTTTGTATCCCGCTGCCCAAAGGCGTATGCCGGCCTCCACATCGTGAAGACGTGTGTAGGTCGTGTCGAAGGGAAGATGCAGTACCGCGCTTCGGACGATGGAAGTGTTTGCGCAGAGCATGAGATTGCGGGGATCGGGGGCTTCTGTCGCAAGTTGCCGCAACTCGATCTCCCGTTGTTTTTTCTTGACGTCGTGCAATATGCCTTTGGGAGATTTGGAGTGCAGCAGAACAGCGCCGATTGCTACAATGCGTTCGGCGCGCGCGTGGGCCTTGCAGTGCGCTTCCAATAGTTTTTCGTCGCAGATGCAGTCGTCGTCGAGAAAGAGCACGATTTCTCCTGCGGCCAGTGCTACTCCAGCATTTTGTGCCGCGGGTTGGCCCAGGTTCGCCTGCGAAAGCCAGCGCAGGATGTACGGCGGCCTATAGGTAGTCAGAAAGTCATTGCTGCCGTCAGTGCAACCGTCGGCGACAACAATTGTTTCGAATTCACTAGCGGGTAAACTTTGCGCCTCCAGGCTGCGGAGGCACTGTTCCAATTGGAGCCTCCGGTTATATGTCGTGATGACAACGGAAATTTTCATCATGCCTTTCGCGATACAAATGAATGTAGATTGGTTTTCGCCACGGCCAATTGATCGAACTGTATTGCGCGCAAAGCGACAAGCAGCGCGATATAGAGCAGGAGGGCCAAGACGGCTGAGGCGCTCAACAATAAAAAACTGGCGTGCGGCATCCGCGCGCAATAAACCAGGGGAATGACCGATACCGTTCCGGCCAGGTAGATCTTGAGCAGAACGACGAAGGGGAATCCACCCGGTAATGCTTTATGCAGCACTCGCGCCTGCGCACATGCAGCCAGGGCTTGCGCTGCGCCGTTCGCTAATGCCGCGCCTACGGCTCCGTAGCGGGGAATAAGCAGAAAATCGAAGATAAGATTGATTGCCGCGACAAGAACAAGATAGCGAAGAAAAGAAAATTGTTTGTCGAGTGCAAATAGCGCCGAAGATCCAATCGGTAACAAAGCGGAGAATAAGAGCGTGATGAGCATGATTTGAAATACCGGCGCGACCGCGGCATATCGCTCACCGTAAAAAAAGTTCAAGAGTCGAGGAGTTAAGGGCACGCACCAGAGGTAGAGAGGCAATATGAAGAGGCAATAGTAACGCAGCGAACGGTTGCACAGTCCGCGCAGGCCGGCGGCGCCGGACTGTGCATAGCGGGTGACGAACATGGGAAACAGTACCTCTGAAATACTGTCGCCCACGGTTGCCAGCCGCGCTCCCAGTGCGAAAGCAATACTATAAAAGGCGAGTTCTTCGGGGGCACGGAAGGCGCGCAGAAAAAACATCTCTGATTTATCGAATACGATCAGGCTAAGGAACCATAGCCCGTAAACGGAGAGCGAAAAGGAAAATAGCTTTTTGGCGAAATTGAAGTCGGGCGCCGGTTCCTCCAATGCGGATGGCAGCGCGAGCGCGGGGCGGCAAAGGACGAACAATAGTCCCACTATGGCGATTGTGGATAACAGGTTGGCGGCTAAAAATCCTACGATGGTCGCCTTCCGTAAGGCAAAGTAAATGACAAGCGCGATCTGAAGCAGCGCGCCCGCCAGAGTCGCTACGGCTTGCAGATCGAATCGCTGCTTGCCTTCCATCAGACCGAGTAGCGTCTGTTGCAGCGCGGAGGGAATTACGACAGAAAGCGCCCAGAGAATCAAAGGCAACTGGCGATGCGCGAAGAGAGGCCATATGCAGATGGCGAGAATGGTGACGGCGACCGCGACTGCGATTTGTAACATGACAATTGCTCGTGCCGCCTTGGCCGCCATCGCGGGGCGTTTCTGTCCGAGATATTCCGCGATGTACTTCGAGATAGTCGAAGAGAGGCCGAGCGAGGCCAGGGAGGCCATAGTGCCGGCAATCCATATCAGAAAGCTGTAGACGCCCATCGCTTGCGGCCCGAGTGCGCGGGCGGTGATGATGGAGATCGCCAGCCCCGTTGCGGCGGAGGCCAAAATGCGCGCGCCGTTGAAGGCAAAGTTACGCCAGGCGCGGGGTGGATTGGCTACGGCGATTTCCATCAGTATGCTTCCGGTATCTGGCGCTCGTGCTCCAGCCAGGGCAACAGAACATCTACGATCTTGGGCAGGTTGTGCTCGTGGAGAATGTTGGCGTGATCGTAGGAAAGTACCTCTTCGCGGATACCGCGGCGGGCCAGCCTCCTCCAGCCAAAGCGCGAGGCGCGGCTGATCGCGTTCGGCGTATCGGCCGAGATAAAGTGCAGAATTGGGGCGTCGATCGGGTGAGGTCTGTACAGCGGCGAATAGTTGTACAGCGACCAGTGCAGCAGTTTCCAAAGGATGGACACGTCTTCGAAATGCGTAAGCAGCCCGCGCGCGGGAAGCGCCGCGGACCAGATCATGCGCCGGAGGAGATAGCGCGGGTTCAGAACGTAATTCTCGTTATCGGAACGGCCACGGTCGCGCCATTGGAGGCGGGCGCTCTCCGCCCAAGCGCGCCATCCGCGCAGCAGCGAGGGATACCCCGGCAGCATGGTCTCGAACAGTACCAGACGGACCTCTTGCCCTTGGCGGATCAATTGACGCGTCGCCTCGATGGCGACCACGCCGCCTATGCAGAAACCTCCCACAAGGTAGGGCCCTTCCGGTTGTGTTTCGCGAATGCGCGCCGCCGTTTCTTCTCCGGCGCGTTCCAGGACATAAAGCGATTCGCGGAACCATGCGTTGGCCGGACGCACGATCGAAAGGTCGATGCGTCCCTGGAGATGTGTGGCCAGGCGGCGGAAGTAAAGTCCCTCCTCGCCATTGGCGGGCACGCAGAACATGCGTTCTTCCGTCCCTTTCTCGCTGACCGGATAAACGCAGATTTCGCTCGATGGGTTTTGAATGAATTTAGGCGGCGCGCTCTTCACCAATTCGACCAGATGCCCGAGCGTCGGTTCGTCGAGGAAGCTGGCGGCGGCCGCGCTCGTCTGGCTGTTGAAGCGCTGGTCCACCTCGGCCAGCATTTGCATCGCCGTCAGGGAATCCCCGCCGGCGCTGAAGAAGTCCTCGTTGAATCCCAGATCGTTCCGCTCCAGAATGCGCGCCCAGATCTCGTGAAGCCGTGGAAAGATATCGTCGGCCGCATATTCCGAGACCTGCTTCGGTGAAGGCGGCGTGACGCGCTTGTTGTACAGGCCTTCGGCCAACAGCCAGCGCTGTGGCTTGCCCATATCGCCTTTGGGAATTTCGTTGACGATATGGATCCGGCTGGGAACCTTGAACGGGGCCAGATGGTTTGCGGCAAAGCGGCGCAGTGCGATGGCGCTGACCGGCGGCGCGGTTGAAGTACGCAGGACAACGGCGCAGGCTACGTCCTCGCCCAGCGTGGGATGCGGCACGGAAAACGGTGCGTCCAGCGAAGGCTGGCATGATCAGTGGGTGCAAGTCCCACCGGGGTAAAAGTCCAAGCCCCGTAGCTTGAATAGCAGGAAGGAAGGAAACTGAACATCCTGAAGCCTATTG
>Ga0182014_10000039_pt1 | contig 121415 bp, 81 predicted proteins | sample 612S2DmetaG_FD_120489 | JGI IMG/M metagenome (GOLD analysis project Ga0182014, IMG submission 120489) | Permafrost microbial communities from Stordalen Mire, Sweden - 612S2D metaG | ecosystem: Environmental > Terrestrial > Soil > Wetlands > Permafrost | place: Sweden: Stordalen | collected... | reverse complement strand
TGTGCAGTTTATCCGCAGCCGTCCGGATGCAGCTCGTCTTGAGAAGCGCTTCCAAAGCGGCATTCATCAGATATGGATTCCCGAGCAGCACGTGGTGGATCGCTGCTCCACCTGCCACGTGGCCTTGCAGGAACCGAGTCTGGCCGACGTGCGTCAGGAGCTCTTTCGGCCGCATCCTCCCATGCCGCACTCGCTCACCGAATTCGGTTGTGTCGTCTGCCATCACGGTCAGGGGGCAGCGACCACCGTCGAAGAAGCGCACTACAGCACCAAGGCGTGGGAGCAACCGATTCTGCCCGCCCGGTATACGGAGTCATCCTGCGGACAGTGCCACATGGATGTGCTGGAAGGGACGCCGCGGCTCAACCAGGGACGCCGCTTGCTGGCACGCTACGGTTGCGCGCACTGTCATGCCATCACTCAGCCCGATGGAACGCTTATCGCGCCGGTCGATGAGCCGCCCTCGCTTGAGCACGTCGCGGAGAAGACGACGCGGGAGTGGATTTTCGCGTGGATCAAGAATCCGCAAGCCTACGCTGCTTCGGCCACGATGCCGAACTACCGGTTCAGCGACCAGGAAGCCGCCGACATTGCATCCTTCTTAATAGCGCAGAGCACGGCTTCTGAAAACTCCCACAAGGAAATGAAGAGCGTCGCTCCCGCGACGGGTGACGAGGCGGTGCAGGCCGGAACGAGTTTATATGGCACTTTGTTTTGTTCCTCGTGCCACGCCATCCAAAACGCCGCAGGAAATCTGGTCGGCGGGGATCTCGCACCGGAGTTGACGCGCGTCGGCAGCAAGGTGAAACCCGACTGGCTGCGCCGGTGGCTGCAGGCTCCGCAGGGATACGATCCAAAAACGCGCATGCCGCGTTACCGCTACGACGAGAAACAGGTTGCTCTATTGTCCAGTTTCCTGCTGAGCAAGAAGGACGACGATTTTCTGGCCAACGTTCATCTGCCCGAGCCAGACGCACAAAGCATTGCGCGCGGAAAGAAACTCGTCGCCGACTATGGGTGCACCGCCTGTCACCGCGTCAACGGAGTGAATCCGCCGGAGAGCTTTGCGCCGGATCTTTCGCGGATTGGCAGCAAGCCGCTGTTCCAGGTTGGCTTTATTCGCGGCATGCCGGAAACGCTGCCCGACTACATCGCGGGGAAGATTCACGATCCACGTGCATTTGGCGCGGCGTTGAAGATGCCAACTTTCAGCCTCACTGACGCACAGGTCGAGAGTCTGACGACAGCATTACTGGCGCAGACGGATCGCGCTGTGACCATGCCCCCGGAACTGGTGCGGGTCACATCGCACGCTAAGTACCACCCGGGTGGAGACGCCGGCAGGTTGATGGAGGACCTGCGCTGTCAGAGTTGCCACACGATCAATGGTAACGGCGGAGACATGGCTCCCGACCTTACCTTTGAGGGAAGCGCCGTGCAGCGCACATGGCTGTTGGATTTCATGAACAATCCGAACACCCTACGCCCCATGCTGATTCGCAGAATGCCGAAGTTCAACTTGAGCGATGCCGAGATTAAGATCTTGTCCGATTACATGCTTTCGGCCTATCAGGGGTCTGGATTCGATTCGCAGGCACTGCAGGCGAGCGCCTTGAATGCCGATGCCGCGGCCCGAGGCAGGGAACTTTTCTACACCAAGTACGCATGCCAGTCGTGCCACATTGCCGACTACAAAAAGGACAAGGGCTACGTAGGCCCAGCGCTCGCGGACGCGGGAGACCGGCTTACACCTGTGTGGATTTACAGGTGGCTGAAGAATCCGAATGCGCTTAGTCCGGGCACGCTGATGCCGAATCCCAACCTGCCGGATGCCGAAGCACGCGATCTGACGGCGTTTCTTGCCACCTTGAAGACGCGCCAGCAAGGAGGCACGAAGTGAAGCGCAGCGCGACTCACGGCCTCACCATTCTGGCTCCGATTCTGCTTCTGGTTCTTGCGGGCTGCACAAAGCGGGCAGCCAATCCGCTGCCTGGTCCCACAGCTCAGGGAACCCAGATCGTAGAAGTCAGCGGCGGAAAGCAGATCGCCGCGGTCGGATCGAAACTGTCCGACCCCCTGGTTGTCCAGGTGAACGGCGCAGACGGAAATCCCGTAGCGGGGGCGCTGGTGTCATTCCGCTCCGTGGGCGTCACTTTTGCTCCGCCGAATGCTCTCTCCGATTCGAGCGGCCAGGTAAGTGTGGTGGTGCACCTCGGTGGCATTCCCGGCAGCTACCAGGTTCTCGCCGAGACACCGAAGTCCGGCGGAGGCTCGGTGACCGTGACCTCGCGGGAGATTGCGCTCGGCTACCAGGAAAAGCTCGGCAAAGAAGTGAGTGAGAAATATTGCGCCGTCTGTCACGATCCCGAGTCAACTTCCGAGAGAGTCTCCAATTTTGACAACCTGGCCCCGCCCGCTCCTCATCAGTTCACGGATGGAAACACATTCAACCCGATGTCGGACGTCGACCTGATCAAAATCATCGCCGACGGCGGCGCCGCCCTGGGGAAGTCGTCGCAAACGCCCGCGTATCGAAGCACGCTGACCATGGCCGAGATCAAGGCGGTGGTGGCATATCTGCGCGCCGTCGCCGACCCTCCTTACTCTGGTGTCACAGGCAAATAGCGCAACAGAGAAGGCCCCTTGATTTGACGGACAATGGGGTAATCATTCGCGGCCACAAGTCCTTTTCGAGGACATCGCCGTTGATCTGCCCCAAGCCCGTTTATGGATAGCTTCCGGTTTGCCGACAAACCAGGAGTTGGCAATTTGAACATGCGTGAGGCACGATAAGCAGGTTGACATCTTCAATGCGCTAGCTCGGCCATAAGCCAAGCCCTAGCCATCTTCCAATCACGCATGCCGCTTTGAGCGGAAATCTTCAGCACTTCTGCCGTTTCCTCCACGCTGAGCCCTCCGAAGAATCGGAGTTCAATGACCTTGGCTTTGCGGGGGTCGATCTGAGCCAGGGCATCCAAGGCTTCGTCGATGGCGACAATCTCGCGGTCCCTGGAGCGCGAGGCGACTTCCGGTACGTCGTCCAGATTCGGTTGAATCGCACCGCCGCCCCTTTTGGACATGCCCTTTGCGCGAGCGCGGTCCACCAGAATCCGCCGCATCATGTTCGCGGAAACCGCAAAGAAATGCGCTCGATCCTGCCATGTGACGCTGTCCACCTCCACCAACCGCAGAAAGACTTCGTGGACCAAGGCGGTGGCCTGTAGAGTGTTGCCGGCCCTTTCATTGCGCATGTACTTGGCAGCCATACGGCGCAATTCCACGTACACCTTGGGCGTAAGTTCCTCTAAAGCTCCTTGGTCACCCCCGCTCCAAGCCTTCAGGAGGTGGGTGACGTCGTTTGATTCCAGGCTCATAACTACCGTCAATGCAACAAATCATACATGTTGGCTCTAACGCGAAAGATTATTTCGAGGCGGTTGTAGTTTTTCCTCAGATTTCTCGCTTACCAACATGAAGGCAGAAAGAAGTGAGTTCTGGGGTTGGTGAAGCGGCCGGAATCAGCTGTAACGGTTCCAGTTGCGTCCAACCCAGAGCGTCCCCGCTTCGCCCTGCTCTCCAACTCAAGCTTAGAGGAGACGATATGAACTCGGCACACAAGAAAGTTCGGAATCTGACAAATCTGGTAAAGACAACATGCCGACGGCTATTAAACGGTGCGGCAGCGCTGACCGTTCTAATTGCTCTCGCGGCGCTCGGCAGTCCGGCAACGGCATTTGGCCAAGACTCTATTCAGAGCCAAACGGCAAGCCAAACACCGGAGGGATCCTGGCTGTACACGGTTACCATACCGAATCCTCCAAATGCTCCTATAGTATTTCTCGGCACCGAGACCTATTCGGCAGGCGGAGGGTACGTGGAAGCCGATCAGTTGTCCTTCACGCCGGGCTACCTGGCGACTGCGGGACACGGGGGGTGGAAGAGCACAGGAAACGATACGTTTCTTCTGACCTATATGAACCTCACCTATGACGCGAATGGCAATCCGACAGGCTCAGGGAAGGTGCGCCAAACTACAACGATGTCCAAAAACTCGTACAGCGGTTCAGGTGATTTTTTCTATTACGATCTGAATGGAAAGGTGGTCGCCTCGGGTACGTTTACGATTACAGCCAAACGGATTCTTGTGTAAGCCCCGAAGCAGTGAAGGAAGCAACATGCTGAAAGATAAAGAGGGCGGCCCTAGCGGGCTGCCCTTTGAGATTTGTGCCTGATTCTTGAGTGCCGAGTTACCCTTAGACGCTGACCCATAAGAGCAACTTCAGTCCGCGAAATCCATCTCGCGACTTCCGGGAATGCAGTAACATCGGTGATGCACCTGAGGGCATCGCCACGACTCCCGAACACTGGCAGCTAATGGAGGAGCTCTATCACGCGGCGCTGGAAGTTTCCGGCGACGAGCGTGCTGCGCTATTGGCGCGATCCGATCCCGAGGTTCGGCGCGCCGTCGAAATTTTATTGGCGCACGGTGGCTCAGTCGAGGCGGTGCTGGACCGCCCCGCGTGGGAGCGGGCAACAACCTCGCTCGACTCGCTCACGGCTCAAATCGAGTCAGGAGCGCTGCTCGGCCCCTACCGCGTGGAATCTAGAATCGGCGCGGGCGGGATGGGCCAGGTGTATCGAGCCACAGATTCACGGTTAAATCGTTCCGTCGCGATCAAGTTTTTGTCAGCGCAGTTCAGTGATCGCTTCGAGCGTGAAGCCAAAGCCATTGCGGCATTGAACCATCCCAATATCTGCCAGATTTATGACATCGGCCCGAACTACCTGGTAATGGAATACATCGACGGGTCGCCAGTAGTTTCCCCAGAGCAGAAGCCTCTTCCCCCTGCCGAAGTTTTGCGGCTCGCCGGCCAAATCGCCAGTGCCCTGCAGGCGGCGCATGCCCATGGCATTATTCATCGTGACCTGAAGCCGGCCAACATCCTCCTGAGCTCCACAGGTACCGTGAAGTTGCTGGATTTCGGAATCGCCAAACAAACCGGAGGCGCGCACTCAACCCAGACCCAAGATCAAACCCAGACAATGGGAGGAACCCAGCCGGGCACCATCCTGGGTAGTCCGGCTTACATGTCGCCGGAGCAGGCGGAGGGAAGACCGGCTGACGCACGATCCGATATTTTCTCGTTCGGTGCCGTGCTCTATGAAATGCTCGCCGGCCGCCGCGCTTTTAATGGAGACTCAGTAGCTTCTACCTTGGGTGCAATTCTTTATAAGGACCCCGAACCGCTGAACGCGCCGCCCGCTCTGAACGCGATTATCCTCAAGTGCCTCTCGAAATCTCCGGATCGGCGTTTCCAAACCGCAGCCGATATCCAACTGGCGCTGGAAAAAGCTTCTCCGAGCAACAATCCCAGCGTCACAGAGCTTATGAAGCAACATGCCCGGGCCTTGGCGCTCGCAGTTACCTTGTTGATCATTGGCGTGGCTGCCGTTGCTATCTACCGGAGGGGGGCGAACGCAGGCCGGATCGATTCGATTGCAGTGCTCCCGCTCGACATGCGCAGCAACGATCCCGAAGCGGACTATATCTCCGATGGGATCACCGAAAGCATCAACAACAGCCTTGCGAAGCTGCCCAGCCTCAAGGTGATTCCGAACAGTGTCGCTCTACATTACAAGGGGAAGTCAGCGGATTTCCAAAAGGTGGGCGACGCGCTTGGCGTTCAGGCAGTGCTCACGGGCCGCGTGGCACAGCGTGGCGATGACCTCGGCATTAGCATTGAACTCAATGACGTTCGCAACGGCAAACAGCTTTGGGGCCAGCAATACTCCCGCAAAGTGGCCGATCATGCTGCAAAACGACATCGCCAAGGAGGTTTCTCAGCGGCTGCGCTCCCAGCTTTCCACGGCCGAGCAGCAAAAACTGGCGCTAGGTTCTACCGGAAATCCCGAAGCGTACCAACTGTTTCTCAAAGGCAAATATTACTCGGGTAAATTCACCAAAGAAGGCTTTAACAAAGGCATCGACTATCTCAACCAAGCCATCGCTAAGGATCCAGACTATGCCGAGGCTTATAGCGCCCTGGCCTACAACTACATTAACCAGGACGATTGGTTCATAACTCCCAGGGTAGCCCAGAGCCAGAGATGCGGCAAAGAAGGCGTTAGCGCTGGATGAAACCGATGCTGAAGCGCACGTTGCTCTTGCCATCGAGGAGCAATGGTACGAGTGGGATTGGGCGGCTTCTGAAAGAGAGTTCAAGCGAGCCATTGAACTGAACCCCGACAATAGCGACGCTCACGGATACTATTCATGGTTCTTGCCGCCGATGCGGCGAAACGACGAGGCCGTCGCAGAAGCCGAGCGGGCCCTGCGAATCGATCCAATTTCGACCGGAAACAACGGAAACCTGGGATCGGTTTTTGTCTTCACTCACCAGTGGGATAAGGCGATTGAGCAACTCCGCGCTGCCATCGACCTCGACCACGGCTATTGGTTCGACTATTGCTTCCTTGGTCGAGCGTATGAGCAAAGAGGAAGATTGCCCGAGGCAATCGTAACGTTTCAGCGTGGGCTAACACTGGAGGGCAATACGGAGCTTTGGTCAGGTCTTGGACATGCCTATGCGGCGTTGGGAAATAAGGCCGAAGCGCAAAAGGTGCTGGACCACCTGAAAGAATTATCGGCCCATAGCTACGTAGCGCCCTACAACGTCGCTGTGATCTATGTGGGCCTAGGAGAAAAAGATGAGGCGTTCGCCTGGCTCAATCGTGCCTACGAGGAGCGCTCGTACACACTGGTGGAATACCTTACGACCGACGCACGTTTGGATTCTCTCCACTCCGACCCGCGCTTTACAGAACTGGTTCGTAGGATCGGTTTGCCGCAATAGGGACTGTGACTCAACCTCTTCCACAATCTCGTCCTTCACACCCGTGATGTAAGAATCGGCGTACTGGCATAGGCAGTGCCATTAACACTTGCCGACGGTTCCTCCTGAGTCACAGGCTACCCGGAAATTATGCTTCGAAACAATCTGTCAACGATGTGGGCCAGAAGTCCTCTTCTGGGAAGTCGGCGACGCGATCAATCAACGAGTAGATATCGGATCGGGGAAATTGGAAGCCCTTCAGGTCTTAAAGTCTGGTCGCGAAATTCCAGTTGCGCCAGACCGAGAATGACCTCTTCCGGTAAAAGGACGAGCGGGGATTTCTGACGCTTCGCACTGACGCGCACGCCCGTGCTTGGCCCTCTCTGCCCCCCCGTTCCAACTGGTATTCCCGATGAAATTGGATTGTGGCCACAGAACTCCCAGCGAACGGCATGCGAGAACACAGCCGACATAACGCACTTGATCCGGGTTACTGTCGGTTAGATCGTCATCCAGAGGCTTGACTGCCAGCGATTCTCACAAACCCTGTAGTCGGTGCTGAAGTCACATCTAACCAGTATCCAGATGCAAACAAGAAAGCCCTCTCCCAACGGGGAGAGGGCCGTTACAGTCGAAACGTGTTCTAGTCGTCGTCGTCAGCCTTGGCCGGTGCCGCGCGGTTGAACTCGCTCGCGGGGCGAACAGTCTGCTCGCCGGGGTAGGGGACCTTAAACCCGGTGCTTTCGTACCAGTTCAGATGGTTAACGGTATCAGGATCTTCGACGTCTGGCTTGTGATGGTTGCCTGCGAAGACCTGGGTCTTTTTTGCCATCCAACCAGCCCGCAGAGCTTTAACCGCAGTGCTCTCGACCGGGGTGGATTTAGCCGTAGCCTCAGCCGCAGCCTTTCCGGCCGGGCTGATTGCCGACAAGGTGGAATTCAGACACGTGTTCCCGTTAGGATCCAAATACCCTGAAACGCCCAAACACAGGGGAACCCCAGGGGCCACGTGCGACCACGGCTGGAAGTAGTCGGGCGGCGGGTTATCGATGAAGATTGTCCTCATCGGCGAGGCCGTAAGGTCGTTCTGGTTCATCGGCTTGATGCCGAGAATCTGCTCGATCGTACGGGTCATGTTGACTTGGGTGTAGAAGGTGCTGTCTTCGACCACTCCACCATTGGTGCTCTGGAGGACGTAGGGGCTGATGACATAACCAGGGCTGCGGTGACCGTCCACGTGGTCAACGCCGGTCTGGGCATCATCTTCCGTGATAAAGATCGCCGACGAATTCCAGATCGGGCTGTGGCTGATGGCGTCGACAAAACGGCCAACGGCCAAGTCGTTATCGGCCTGCATGGCGATCGCGGATGGCGGGCCGCCGGTGTGGTCGGAACTGATCCACATGAACTCCAACTGGGGTACCGTGCCGTTGGTGACGTCGTTCTGGAAATCCTGATACCAGATATCGAAGCGATACTGGTCAGGGATGTCCAGATCGAATTGCGGGTAGTTCTGGACGGTGTGGTTCATCAGGTTCGGGAGCGGGGTGTAGGATCCGATGGTGCTGTAGTACTGGAGCTGCGACTCCAAGTTATTCTCATATTCCAATACGTCGTTGTAGAACTGCGTCCAACTCGGCTCGCAGCTATTGGTGATGATCGTCGGAGTGCAACCCGGCGGGTTGAAGGTATTCTCCTCGACATACTCGCCGTAATTCTTAAGCGAGACGCCGGCGCTTACAGCATGGTCCCACAGGTGTCCAGCTTTCTGATAGGCAATCGCATCGCCGCCGTTGGAGGGGTAATCGCGGAGCCAATCCGGCGACTGGATGTCGTCGGAGTAGGGTGCCATGGCTTGCATGATCCAGTTGTGACCGTCGGCCGACTGGCGGCTCGGGTTGTAGTAGTTGTCGAGCAGCGGGAAGCGCTGTACCAGCGCGTGCGCGTTGGGCGTGACGACCGGGTATCCCGTGGTGTAGGTGGAGTTGACGCCGAAGGTTGCCAGGGAGGGGTCGCCGTTGCCGCCGACCACGTCGCCCAGGATTTGATCGTAGGTGCGGTTTTCACGGATGATCAGGAACACGTGCTTGATCTTCGAGGGAGAGCCGATCTTGGCCGGGATTGCCACCGGCGCGGTTTTCGGGCTGCCACCTTTGGCGGACTCGATATTTTCCGTGAGATCCCAGTGGTTGTTCTGAGTGACCTGCGTTGTCAGCGCCGACAGGTTCGTCAGCGGAAGGGGAATAATGTTGACCGTGCCGAGGTCCTGGTGGGTGTTGAAGTCGTACACGCCGTATTCGCTGAGGTATGAGTTTTCGGGCGTATTTGTCGGAGGCGGTGCGACACCGAAACCGTCAGTGCCGAGACCCTTGTCGTTGGCAACGAGCAGTTCGCCGTCCGTCGAGTCGAGCACGACCGAGGCCGGAGCATAGCCGGTCGGGATCAGGCCCGCGACCGTGTCGGTGGACAGGTCTATCACGGCAACCGAATTGGTATTGTAAAGGGCAACGTAGGCAATGTTGTTCACGTTATCGACGGTGATTGAGTTCGGTCCGGCGCCAACGACTTCACCGGGCACTGTGATCGGCAGCGCAATGTTAATCGTATGCGTCACCGCGTTCGTGGTTGTGTTGATAACCGAGATGCTGTCGCTATAGGCATTGGCGACCAGCAGGTAATTGGTTCCCGAATTGTTCCAGAAGGCCATGCCCGTCGGATGCAGACCAACAGTGATGGTCTTGGTGACCTTGAATGAGGCCAGGTTCACCACGGAAACCGTGCCGGTGGTCGTCGCGCCGGTCGGATTGTCGGCGACAACCGGGGTGCCGTTCGAGTATTCCTGGAAGTCACTCGCCTTAGCAATCCGTCCGGCTTCGTTGGAAACGTAGGCGGTGGTGCCATCCGGCGAGATGACGACGCTGTGCGGGACGTTGCCGACACGGACCGTCGAAGCTTCGGTCGGCGGCGTCAGGCTCAGGTTGATTTTTGCCAGCTCGTTGTTGAAGTTCAGAACCACGTAGGCAGTGCTGTTATTCGGCGCGATTGCGATGCTCGTGGGATAGGAGGTATTAACTTGGTAGTCGGAAGTGTATTCAAAGTTGTCTACCCACGAGTAGGGGACGCCGCAGGGGATGGCAAGGCTGCCTGTGGTCCCTACTGGGGCGGGCATCGTAACGCCTGTCACCGGCATGGTGACAGTTTGGGTGCAAGTGACGGTGTTCAGCATCGCCACCGGGACCGGAAATCCTGCGACGGGCAGGTAGGAGGCGTCCAGCGGAACCTCGACTTGAGCGTGATTCCCTGTGATCAAGCCCGTAGACGTACTGACGTTGACGATGGAGACCCAGCTATTGTAGATGCTGTCCTGGTCCTGGCTGAATAGCAGGTACTTGCCGTCCGACGTATAAGCGATGCCTTTGGTGCTGCCGTTTTTATTGCCGTTGTAGTTCCAGGTCTGCATGACCTGGCCCTGGGTGAAGCTGCCCAGGTTGTTGGTGCAACCGGCGGCGGCCACACAGAAGATCGAGACGGCCTGTGGGGCGCTCATCTGAAGGACTGCCGCAGTTCCATTACCGAGGGGATTGAGTGCGACGTCCTTGGCGCGGGTTCGGATGCCGAGATAGACCGGCGTGCCAGCAGGGGTGATGATTGTGCCATCACTGACGACCCATGGGTCGGGCAAGGTCGACGGGTAGTTCGGGCCCACCGTCCCGTTCTGGTTTTCGCCAGGTGTGTAGGTGGGGAAGGGTACGGACGGCTGCGCGAGCGCCGAAACGCTCAGGCCCATCAACAGCAGGCCGACGAGAGGCAGACGCCTCATCCAAGACTTATTGCTAGATTTTTGGGACATTACTCTCCTCCTCCTGGCTATACGCCAGGAAGTACCATCGTCGCAGCGCAGGGCTGACGGCAGCATGACGCGGAGATTACATTCTTGTCATCTTGCGGGAACGCGGAGCGTAACCCGGGTTCCCTGACCCACTTGGCTGGAGATTTCCACGTTACCTCCGTGAAGCAGCGCAATGCTCTGGACGATCGCCAGTCCCAGGCCCGTGCCTCCCGATGCTTGGGAACGCGACGAATCGACACGAAAGAAGCGATCGAACACCTTCGGCAGGGCTTCCGTCGGAATGCCGACACCTGTATCGGAGACTTCGATGCGAATGGTGGAAAAATCAGGGTTTGAAAAATCACTGTTCGTGCCCAACACGACCGCTCCGCCGGGTGGCGTGTTTGCTAGCGCGTTCGAAACAAGGTTGCCCACAGCCCTCTGCAAGAGCGTGCGGTCCAGTTCGGCAACGACCGGTTCGGCGAAAGCAATCGTGGTGAGCGCGACACCGCTGTCCGCAGCCGAGGCTTCGTAGTAGTCCCGCACGCCGCCCAGCAATTCGCCCACGTCCACCCGCTCACGGCGCAAATGGGTCAACGGGCTCTCGGCACGTGCGAGGAATAACAAGTCGCCGATGAGATCCGATAGTCGCACCGCTTCTTCGAGACAGGACTCGACCACATCGCGATACTCATCGGCGTTGCGCGCGCGGGCCAAGGCCACCTCGGCTTCGCCGCGAATGTTATTTACCGGCGTGCGCAGGTCGTGCGCGATGTCCGCCGAAAATCTCGAAATGCGCTCGAAGGACTCTTGCAGGCGGTCCAGCATTTGGTTGAAGGTACTGGCCAGGGATGCCAGTTCGGACGGATATCCTTCCGGAAGAATGCGTTCCCGCAAATTCGTGGAACTGATGTGGCGCGCGGTCGTTGCCATTTCTTCCACCGGGCGAATGCCGTGCCGTGCGATCTGGTACCCGACCAAGGGAAAGATGGCGAAGGTCGACAGCAGGATGACCCCAAACCAAAACCGGTAGCGTGCCAGCAACTCCTCTTTTTGCGCGACATCAATCGCGATTTCGAGGGTGTCAGTCTGAGTTGCGGTGAGACCAACCGGCGCCGACGCCCAGGTCACGCGGAAGGGCTGGCCTTTTCTGCCTCTCATCCGAAGGGTGCGTTGGGGGCGGCCTTGGGTTTGACTCGCTAGTTGCGCCAGGTCCAATTGATCGGCCATGCCCGGCGTCATCAACAGTTCTTTGTTTTGTCCATCGAGCAAGCGAATATAAAATTGCTCGTAGCGCCGGGCTGCAGATTCCAGTTCAACTTCCTCCCGCAGCGCGTCCCAGTCGTCAGGTCTCTCCCGCAGCATGGTGCGCAGCACGTGCACTTTGTCAGCGAGAAAAAAATCGGTGCTTTTCTCCAGTTCACTCACCAGCACCCAATACAGACTGGCGGTTGCGAAGAACACAAGAAACAAGCCTGCAAGAGCGTAGCCGGCCGTTAACCGGAACGCTAAAGTCCCCCATAAGCGTGAGAGCGACGCAAGGCTACCGGTCGAATTCCAGGACATAGCCGGCGCCTCGAACGGTATGGATCAACTTGGGCGAGAACGGATCGTCTACCTTGCTGCGCAGCCTTCGCACATTGACGTCCACGACGTTCGTGTCGCTGTCGAAGTTCATGTCCCAGACCGCTTCGGCAATCAGGGTTCGCGATAGCACCTCGCCCGCGCGCCGTGTCAATAGAGATAACAAGAGGAATTCTTTTGAAGTCAGATCCAAACGCTGACCGGCGCGCGTGGCACGCTGGCGCAATAAGTCGATTTCAAGATCCCCGAGGCAGACCGTCTCTTGCGCTTTCGGGGGTCCACGGCGCAGCAGCGATCGCACTCGCGCCAGCAATTCCGAAAAGGCGAACGGCTTTACAAGATAGTCGTCCGCGCCCAGTTCGAACCCCCGCACCCGCTCGTGCACAGCATCGCGAGCGGTCAGAAAAAGCACCAGCGCGCGTTGGCCTTCGTGGCGTAAGCGAGTGAGAACCTGCCAGCCATCCAGCCCTGGGAGCATCACGTCGAGAATGACGAGATCGAACTGCAATTCCTGCGCGAGGTGCAAGCCATCCAGCCCATCTCCGGCAACATCGACGACGAAACCCGCCTCCCCAAGTCCCTTCTTCAGGAACTTGGCGGTCTTGGCTTCGTCTTCGATGACCAGAATTCTCACGAATAACACCTAGAAGGTGAATCTTGCGGAAAACTGCAAGGCCCTGGGAAGGCCGTTGGGGCTGATTTCCTGCAGGGTTCCAAAATTGCCGGGGCCGGAGTTGGGCACCAGATAGCAGGTCTGGTTTACCGACATGCCGTCGCCGCAGGTCGACCCAATCGGGTTGTATTGCAATTGGTTGATCCCGTCGCCGTTCTGTACGTAGTAGTTGGCGTGGTTGAAAAGATTAAACGCCTGGATCTGAAATTCCAGTTCCTTGCCTTCTTTGAGTTCGAAACTGCGCGCAAGCCCCATGTCGATCCTCTCCAGCCAGGGGCCGTAGAAGGAATTCAGGCCGATGCCGGGTGTGGGGCCAGCGCCGTTTATGCCACCCGCGGTGGCAGCGGTGTCTTGGTTAAAGGCGGTGTCGTTGAGGTTGTCATCGGCGCCGATGCAATTGTTGAACGCCTTGGTAAATTGTGTCCTGGAATGGATTGGACTGGTGCAGGCGGTACTCAACAAGGCGGCGTAAGGACGACCGGAAGAGAACTCCATGATACTGCTCAGCCGCCAGCCCGAGAGAAATGTGCGGCCGGTTCCCGAAGAGGTCAGTCTTTCCAGCCCGGGCCGGTAAACAGCCGCCAAAGTAAGGCGGTGCCGCTGATCGAGTAACGACGGCGCATGGGTATTGATGAAGTCGAACTGATTGTTGAAGTCCATGCCGTCGAGCATGATGCTCTTGGCGAAGGTGTAGGAAAATTGCAGTGCCACGCCGCGGGACATACGGTGCTGGACTTGCGCGAAGAAAGAATTGTAGTGGTTTTGCCCAGGACTGATGAGTTCCTGGATCTGGCCGAGTTGGCTACTGACGCGGCCCTCCGCAAGCAGAGCATTATCCATCGTCGGCAGGGTGTAAGTCGGTCCGTTGCAGGCGGACGGCGTTTGCGCGGTGGGGGGACAGACGACGTAGGTGGTCGTGCCGGTCAACGGCTCGAGATTCAAGTCATAGGCGCTGCCGGAAAGCAGATGAACGCCGTGATTCCACATGGCGCCGAGGGTTAACGTTGTGTTCTCGGAGATCTCGCGCTCAATCTGCAAACTCGCCTGCAAAATATAGGGCGCACGGAACTGCGGAGAAATCAGCGAAATGTCTTCGGAGGCCGAGAACAACGGGGAATTCGCGGGGAGGATATTGGGAAACGTCGGCACTTGTTTGTCCGGCGGACCGGAAGAGTAACTGATACTTGCCTCGGATTGCTGCGACGGCAGCCCGTTCGAGATCACCGCGTTGCGGTAGTTCAGGCCGTTCATTTTGGTATAGAACATGCCGAATCCTCCGCGCACTACTGTCTTCGATGTAGGTTGCAAGGCAAATCCGAAGCGCGGTGCCACGCGCCGGAACTGGTTTGGATACTGCCCGGTGAGCGGAAACAACGGATTCTCCGCCGGCTGCGGGTAAATCTGGAAGTCCTCGCGCAAACCCATTTCGAGCGTCAACTTCGGCAAGGCGCGGAAAGTATCCTGCACGTAGAACCCGTAATAAGGCACTGCAAAAGAAAAAGTCGGGTGGCCCGCCGCCTGGCTGAAATTGCTATATTTTCCGAGCGCAAAGTCTTCCAGGTTCGAAAATTCATACAGGCCGAACGGCGACCCGAAGTCGATAGCCTCGTTTGGATCTGCGCCGCCATCGTTGGTGTCCGCGTCCCAGGCGCGGTTGAAATCGAAACCGAATTGCAGCGTATGCTTTCCAATCACGTAGTCCATTCGGTCGGACAGAGAATACTGTCTCTCAAAAACTCTTCCGATGGAGAAAGCGGCATTCCCCAGGGTAAAAGCCGCGGGACTATCTAGAATCACCGTCGGTGTGTTCGGGGCCAGACCGGTCGGGGTCGAGATCTCGTTATCTTGCGAAGTGCTGGCATGGAATTCGTTCAGCAGTTTTGAGGAGAACGTATGTGTCCATCCGAGACTCGCCTGGGAGGTGTGCACGTAGGCGTTCGCAAGGGTTTGCAGGCCATAATTGCCTACGGTGGGGTCAGTGATAACACCTCCGGGTGAACTGAAGCGGTTCTCATTGAAGCTAAAGAAAAGGCCATCGCGGGAGTTGGGCTGATAGTCCAGCCGGGGCGTGACTACCCAATCGTTGCGCTTTCTGGTTTGGGTGCCGAGATTGGAATTCAGCGCGTGAATGGTGTTCGATATTTGCTGCAGATATACCGGATTGCTCGGATCCGGCACGGTGTCCTTGCCCGGAACTGGCAAGGGCTCGTTGGGCGGAGGCAGTGCTGGAGCTGTTGTTACCGTGGGCGGGAAGAAATTAGCAAGCACAAAAGCGTCCAGATTCGCCGGCGTCGTTGCCAAAGTGGAGTTGATCACCGAAATTGGATTGTTGCGCAGCTGCTGCTCGTAATCCGCGAAGAACCATAAGCGGTTGCGCACGATCGGGCCGCCCACCGCGGCGCCGAATTGCTGCAAGGCGTCGTCGGGTTTCGGATTTCCTGCGGCCTTGTCCAGGGCGTCGTTGGCCTCGAACACGGAATTGCGGTTGTAATAGAACGCACTGCCGTGTAGGGCGTTGCTTCCCGACCGGGTCACCGCGGTTACGAAGCCCGCTCCACCGCCGTAAATAGCCGAGTAGGGGCTAACCGCCACTTGAAACTCCTGGATTGCGTCTTCGCCAAACAGGTAGGGGATGCGGTAACGGCCGATAACATCGGAAAAGTAGTTGTTGGTGGCGTTGGAACCGTCCACGGTGATGGAAGTGGACCCATTGCCGTTGGCGTAGCCCGAGTCCTCGCCGCCCTGCTGACCGGCAATGCTCACCAGGCCGGTATCGCCGTCGTAGCTGGTATTGGGCGTCAGCGTGACGAAGTCACTGTATTTACGTCCGTTGAGCGGCAAGCCCTCAATCAGCGACCGTTCCAACACTGTGCTGGCCGAGGATTCCGCCGGCCGCAGTAGTGGCGTGGTGCCGGTTACTTTGATCGTGTCCACACTGGCACCCACTTGCAGCTTGATGTCCTGCAAAGCGGTATTACCTACTCGCACCTGCACAAGGGCCTGGACATCGCGGAACCCTTTGAGACTCGCCGTGACGGAATAGTTGCCCGGCATGATTGCGGGAAACTGGTACAGTCCGGCATGGTTGGTTTCGGTGGATTGTTGCACGCCGGTCGCAAGGTTGCGAACGACGGCCGATGCTCCCGGGACTATCGCTCCGCTCGGATCGGTGACCCGGCCGGCGATCGAACCGGTTAGTACGACGTTCTGGGCTCCTAACTGAAGCATGCTCGCTAAGACGAACAATGCCGCGAGGAGCAAGCGGGTTGTGAGCAGATTTCGTGTTGCGGTGAATCGACGGAATGTTTTCGTTTCCGAGTTGATTTTCATCGAACGTACCAGTTGTGTTGCTGCGGCCTGAGTCTGGACAGGCAAATCGTCAGGAAGCAGCAGACCAGGTGAGCCTCTGGACTTGTGCAGTGAATCTCGTGACCAGTTGTTTGCGAGAAACCATTCTTAGTTTAGTCCCAGGGCGATGGCCGCACAGCGTCGCCAGCGTCAGCGCGGTGCTGAATTCGCCGCGCCGGATGACAAAAACCAGGCGCGCACTCATGCGGGAAAAACAGCCAACAATCTCTTTAACGTTCCTTTGTTACGGATAGTTGAAACGGACTTGAATTTCTGATGAAAAGCGTTCAATGCATAGATTTTCAGGCTTATGTTGCCATCCCGCAAGGTCATTAAGCCAGCAGCGTCACGGAGGATCGGCAAAATGGTGAAGTTCAACAGGGCGACACAAACCTTAACCTACCGTTTACTGGACTTTTATACTTGTCTCTTAGGCTGAAGGTCGCACGATCACATAAGGACGGGGGACATTGGCGCTGCTAGCGGTGTTCGTCATTCTCTTGGCCGCAATGCCGTGGCATCGTCCCCATCCCAATCATCAGTTCATGTTGGAACTATTGCGGTCCCAGTTGGAAGACAGACGGACTTGCACGATTCGCAGTAGGAAGTCCTTCCACAAGCTCGATTAGCTCGTCTTGATTTCTACGTGCTTCCCGCTCTGGACGCTGACAAAGGATTCACCTGGCAGAACAAGCCGGATTTGGAAGTTAGAACACTTTCCGGAACCCCCAGAACAGGAAACCCGCCAGCACCATCGAAGCGGGCAGCGTCAGTACCCATGCCATCGCCACATTGCGTACCGTGGACCATTGCAGCCCGGAATGGTTCGCGGCCATGGTGCCCGCAATACCCGACGACAGCACGTGCGTCGTACTTACCGGCAGCCCGAACCAGTCCGCCGCGCCGATGGTGAACATGGCCGTGATTTCCGCAGCCGCCCCCTGACCATAGGTAAGGTGCTCCTTGCCAATCTTCTCCCCGACCGTAACCACGATGCGCTTCCATCCGATCATCGTGCCCAGTCCCAGCGCCATGGCAACTGAGACTTTGACCCACCCAGGAATGAAGCGCGTCGACGCGTCCACGTGCTTCTTGTAATTGTCCAAGCCTTCCCAATCGGATGCGGTAATCGCCGGTTGCTGGTTCTTCTTCATCAAGCGCAGGGCCTCGCTGGCGACATACATGTCGTTGCGGAAGTTCCGCACCCGGTCATTCGGAACCTTGGCCAACTCTCCGAACAGTGCCGTCTCGTTGCCGATTCCGCTCACCAGTTGACGCAAGGCCAGCATGGTGTTCGGAGTGAACTCCTTGGTGCGAATGTAATCGGTCACTTCTTCGCGATCATCGCCGATGACCGCGTTCGGGCTGACATATTTGGACAAGATCCCGGCGGCCTGTTGCGATACGGCAATGAAGTCATCCGATTGTTTCCGAGTGATCGCGTGGTTCAAAGCATAAGCGGTAGGCACCGTCCCAACGAGGATCAACATGATAAGCCCCATGCCCTTCTGCCCATCATTCGACCCATGCGCGAAACTCACCCCCGTGCAAGTCAGCAGCAGCAGCGCCCGAATCCAGAACGGCGGCGGCTCTGTGCCTACCGGAGATTCATAAAGCGCGCGGTTCTTGACCACGGTCTTCATCAAAAACAACAATAGAAACGCACAGATAAATCCAACCAGCGGCGACAACAGCAGCGACTTCCCAATGTTCGTGGCTTGCCCCCAGTCCACGCCGCTGGTGCCCGTTTTCGGGGATATCAACTGATTCGCAATGCCCACGCCGATAATCGATCCGATCAAGGTGTGTGAACTCGAAGCCGGCAAGCCGAAGTACCAAGTCCCAAGATTCCAGATAATGGCCGCGACCAGCAAGGCAAAAACCATCGCGAACCCGGCCTTGCTCCCCACCTGCAGAATCAGTTCGACCGGCAACAGCGAAATGATTCCGAAAGCGACCAACCCGCTCGAAGTCAACACTCCCAAAAAGTTCCAGAACCCGGACCACACCACCGCAATATGCGGCTCCAGCGAGTGCGTGTAGATCACGGTCGCCACCGCATTCGCCGTGTCGTGAAAACCGTTCACAAACTCGAACCCCAGCGCCACCAGCAGTGCGATGCCCAACAAAACGTAAGGCATGATCGACCCGCTATGCACGGTGGAGAGATCCGTGAGCAAATGGAACGCGGAGTAAATGACCCCTACAAGAAGGACAATCCCAAAGCCCACCATTCCGATCATGCCCGGACTTCTATTCAACTTTTCATGAATCGCAGGCGTAGCCGTGGCCATATCGAAAGTCTCCTCTGTTCAAAAACAGTTTCAGGATTCAAGTACCCGAGTACCCAGCCCAGATGAAGGCGAAATATACGGTCGAATTGTTACGCCAGTGTTAAAGCCTTGCGTAGGGACAGGTCCCGCCACATTTGATTGAGTGCGATGCAATGATCGCAGCTAGATGCCATAGTTCACGCCACGAAGCCCATCCTTGTAGGCTTCGCGCGCTTCCGTAACTTTCGAGTGAGCGTCGTGCTCCCTGAAGTGGGCGTCATCCCACTGCTCCATGGCGATCATCGAATGGTCGGGGGTGGCTAACGCTTCTTCAGCACGAATGGTGTCAACCCAATCATCGACAGCCTTTTTGTAGGCTAGGCGCAACTGATCGAGATCCTCTTTGCTCATAACCACTGCAGACTAATGCCGCCCCGCAGCCCGGTCAATTAGATGGGGAGAATTTAACGGAAAATTAACGCAGTCGGGGTTGCGCCTTGAATTGAGAGAGGTTCAAGACGTTTTTCTTGCGGTGAGGATGACCGGGAGCCGGGCTCCGGTGGTCACGCCTTGATCGCGTCGATCTCCGTGCGCTGGTCGAGTCAGTCGACGATAACTTGCATTGCCGTGACGTGGTTGCCCACGTTGCAGTGCGCGGGAGCGGCGTTGTGCTCGCGTTCGGTGAAAGTGGGCGCCGTCACTGAGCGCTCGTTCAGTAACAACGGCAACTGCTTCCACAAGTGCTCCAACGGCACGTAGTGGTCTTTCTGGCCAGCCAGGATCAGCACATCCTGATTGACCTTATCCGAGATGCCGGGGGTCGTGTACCCGCTGGACTTCCGCAGGAAGTCCTCGGTCGTCCCACCCATCACCCGGTATCCCTGCCTGAGGATGTACCACAACCGCATAGACGCCTGGCTGCCAGGAGCGGCGGAGCATCTTAGAATAATGGCCTTTGAAATTTACACTCCAGGTGAATCACATGAGGTTGCGCGATGGGTTGGCAGGTCGGCTGCAGAACTGGGGTCACCGCTAATACCCAGGTCGCTTGAGTCTATGAATGCGACCAGGGAAATTGGCTTACGCCTTCTCTTCCGACGCCGCTTTTTCCGATGGCGATCCAGAGTGCTGAAGCTCAAACCTCGACTCTGGCAAAACTCGCTCCGCCGCATATCGCTGCTCACAATCTCGGCCACCAACTGCTGAACTTCCGCACGAGTACGTCGCTTGGGCGCTGACAAATCTCTTTTTGCGGTCATCCGGACACTTCAACACAGACCCCGCCTGTCGAACAGGTGCGTTGGTCAGACGCTTACAAGCTGAGCGACGGCGAAAAACGAAGGTCAGCCGGAAACCTCTCCGCCCGAGCTTCTCTTGACGACTTCCTGTACTTCACCAGTCGTCATGTATACAACGAGCCCACGTGCTGCTTTCGTGCAATCCAGATATTCCCGAACTTGAGCGGCATGATGTTGGCGCGTATCCGGTGTTGGTGCTACATCGCTCTTCCAGTCAAATACGAGTTCTGGAGCGCCTACAAGATTGTAGGCAATGGCATCGACGATACCAGCCATACCCACGGTTTCGTTCCGGTCGGCCGACCTCAGCTGAAACACTCCAAATTCTGGCTGCAGCACCTGACGATATTGCGCCACGACTGGTAATTGAAGGGTACGGCCGATTGTGGAAGCGATTTCCTGAGACGATGGACCCTTCGATGGGTCAGGATGATCATTCTCTCCAAGGTGCCGCAGTAGTTCGGCGGCTCGGGTCTGTAGACCAGCTTCGTCGTCCCGCGTCTCGCCCAAAAGGATCTCCTCCATCAATTTGTGCAGGACCCTCCCACAGGCGGCGCTGCCACGAACATCAGGAATAGGCTCCGCGAATTCGTCTTCTGGAGGGGCAGGGAGGGGGATCTCCTCGATTTCGACTGCGCTCGGCTGGATCCACCGGATATTCCTCGTTTGTTTTGCCAGCCTCAACGCCTCTTGGCGGAAGACTTCTGGCGTCTGTTCATTCAGCGGTGGCGCGGTTGGCTTGCGCTCTCCTTCCGTGAGGTACAGAGTCGGATACTCAGGCAGATCGTCCAGAGACAAGTCCACTTCCTTGTGCCACCCATGACCCAACTTACCCAGATAATGAGGAAACACCAGCAGGTCTCGGGCCCGCGTGCACGCAACGTAAAGTAGGCGAATGCGTTCTTCGCCGAACTCTCGGTTCTCAACTTCCTTGAGCAATTCGTACTCCGGCGGGTTTAACGTTTTCAGGCCAAAATGCAAAGTATCGTCCGTCGCCCGGTGAAGAACTCCAGTGGCGGATCGCATGGCTGTCACCAGGTTGATCGGGATCACGACCGGCCACTCCAGCCCCTTCGCGCTGTGAATCGAAACTATGTGGACGGCGTCATGGGTCGCGTCAGCTCGGCCTTCGACTTCGCGTTCGCCCTCTTCCCAAAGTCGCGTCATGTCGTCCGCGAAGACGCGCAGGCCACGAACCGAATATGGCTTTGCCATTTCGAGAAAGCGCTCTACGTTGGCAAAGGCACGCTCGACATAGCGTGGATGCCGCTGGGCCAGGATCGCGCGGACATGAAGCTCTTCAACGGCTGCGGACAGGATGTCAAAAGGCGAGGTTTGATAAGCCTTTCGCCCGAGACCCTGAAGAACTCGCATGACTTCCGCCGCTAGTGAATGATTGATTTCGGCCGCTTCGGTCCAAAGCCCCAACCGTCCGTACTCGCCGTCACGTAGCGGTAATCCCGCGACTATATCCAACAGTTCCTGCTCGGTAAGTCCGACCAGAGGTCCACGAAGCAGTGCCCCCAACGCCAGCGTGTCGCGGCTGTTTGAAAGGATCCGCGCAATGGCTACCAGATCATGCACTTCCTGCCGAATGAAAAATCCCTTGCCGGCTTGTGTAGCGATCGGGATGTCCATGTCCTCAAGAGCCCGTTCGAAGATCCAGAGGTCCGTTCCGGTTGGAGCCAGCAGAGCGATGTCACCGGGACGGCAGGGACCCAATTCGTTGTTTTCACGCACTGTAAATCTTCCGATTAGTTTGTGGCAAAGCTGGGCTACTGCATGCGCTTCAAGTTCGCGCCACTCATGCACCTTGTACTCCGAGCCTTCTGTGCCGATCGGGATGCGTCCAATGGCGAACGCTTCTTTACTGCTGGATGTGACGGTACAGACCAACGGTTCGTACCCGATTGAGCTCAATGGAGCAGCAAAGCGTTGATTGACAAAATCGAGAATCGGTCCCCGCGAGCGAAGGTTATCTGTGATGGGAAGGACGTTCTCGGGCCATTGTCGCTGAATTGCAGCTTTCGCCTCTTTGTAGGACCGAATATCCGCACGCCGGAACCGATAAACCGATTGTTTTGGGTCTCCGACCAGGAACAGTTGCCCCGGCCGAAGCCGCTGTTCGTACCAAGGCTTATCGGCGCCATCTTCGCCGCACAACAGGAACAAGATCTCGGACTGCAGCGGATCTGTGTCTTGGAATTCGTCGACCAAGATATGTTGGTAGCGATTTGTGAGCGCGGCCCGAACGGCAGGATGCGTTCGCAGGAGATCGCGGGCAAAGTAAAGTAGATCGTCGAAATCGAGCAGTGCAGATTCCCGTTTGAACGTCCGGAAGGAAGCCTGGAAATCATCGAGGGCTGAGATCAGTTGCGACTGCGCAGATTCAGCAGCCAGACCAACCAGTATCTGAAGAGACTCTGCAACTCTCTCGTAGAGCGCGCATGCTTCGCCGTTATGTCGATCCGCTTTAGCTTGAGACTGACCGGTAGATTTCGCAGCTGTAACCCATTTCCCCTTGCACTTGTATTGCCTCAATTCATAGGAATTCTTCTTCATTGCCGAAATCTGTTGTGGATGCGCATAACCCCACAACTGTCGAAAGCTGGTGTCAACGCGATAGCCAGAGGCGTACTGGGCGGCAAGCGCCTCGAACCCAGAGATGTACTCTTCCGTTGTAGGTTCTTGAAGACCAAGACTCTCTGCTCCTGCGTACCATTTTCGAAACGAACTGACTGACTTGCAGAATTCGTCTATATGTTTCTGTGACAGCTTCGCTTCCGGCGCGCGTGCGGTCCGACGAGCTCGACGGGCTTCGGCCAGTTGTTCTATCAGCCTTAGACCCTGCTCCCCTTCGATCACCAACAGCTCTGCGAGTGGATCGTCCGCCTGTGGACCCTCCAGCCGTTTTCGGAGCCACTGCCGCAGCAACGTCTTGTGGTTCAGATCGGCTTCGCCTGCGTCCATCATTACCGCACCCGGATCGACATTTGCCTCGATGGGGTAAGGCGTAGTGAGCCGCTGACAGAATCCATGAATGGTCGTACACGTCAGTTCGTCCAATGCGGCTGCCGCGGATGAGAGGGATTCCATCTCTTTGTCCGTGAGTCCGTCTGCGGCTGATGCCGCCAATGAAAGAGGTTCCGACTGTTCGTCGGCGAAATCCTCTGCCATTGCGATCTCCAGGGGTTCGGGAACATTCCCCCTCACAAGCTCCCGAACGTATTCTTGAATCCTTTGGAGCAATTCGCTAGCGGCCAGTTCAGTGAAGGTAATTGCTGCAACGTTGCGAGGATGTACTCCCGAGGCCAGAAGCAACGCTACCCGTCCAGCCAACAGGGATGTCTTGCCTGTTCCAGCCCCCGCCTCGACAAGCAGTGTTGATGAGTGATCGCTCAGCGCACGTCGCCGATGCTTTGTGTCGCTCAACTCCGGCATCAGTTCTCACCCCAGAGGCTACGTAAGTCTCCTACCATCGCATCCCGCGCCGCAGCCTTTTGCGAAAAATACACACCCTCCGCGTTTGCGGGAAGGGCAAAAGCCAGGTCGTTGTAGCGACTCTCCGCTCCCATACCGAAGACAGATCGCCCCGACCGAAGCATCTGCTCCGCGAGCTGAAGAAAGCGTATGAGTTCCTTGGTTTGTACGCTCGGGTCGGAGAGCGAGTACAGATTTCCCTCGGAACCCGGATACAGCAACGCCGCCTCAACCGCTGTAACTCGTCCGAGAAGTGCCTTAACGGCCACCGCATAGAGACAGCGTTGTAGCTCCTTACCGTTGTCCAGCCCAGGTTCTTCCTCCGGACAGCGTCCGGTCTTGTAGTCAATCACGCGGGCGTTTATCAATTTGCCGTCCAAATCGAGGCGGTCAATCTTGCCTCGAAGTTTGAGATCCGAGCCCGGTATGGCCACAAGAGCATTTCGATCCCAAGGCGCGTTATCTTCGCCGTCCTCTAGTCCTCCGAATGGGACTTCAACGTATGTTTTTTGATCTTTGAATTTAGGTAACGGCCACATCAGCGCAGACAAGGCAGTGTCGCGGGCCTCTGTCAATGTACGTTGCCAGAGAAGCCGGGGTGGCAGTGGTTTCGTCAATTCCCATTCACGCGCGACTCGGACGATAGCTTCCGCTATGGCTGACGCGACCTGCTTCTGAGTAGCCACCGCGAAGCCGACATTTAATTCGAGGGATGCGGCCGTCAGACGCAACAGTTCGTGCACCAGTATCCCGTAGGCGAGGTTGTCGAGAGCGAGAGGCTCCTCCTGCGACAATGGGGATGGCGGCTTCCAGCAGAGTGCATAACGCCAAACGAATCCAAGTGGGTCGGTCAGCATTCGGCGGAGGGATGTCGCCGAGTGCGCCCGCATAATCTCCGCTTCAATTACCGGATGCCCGGAATTCAGAAGACCGTCGTGGGCCGTAATCTTCAAACTGCGCCAATCTCGATAGCAGGCGACTGCCGACTTCGCGCCCTCAGTCTCGGAAAACTCCTGCCTTCGCGCGAGAAGACGATCGGACTCGCTGAATGCGTGTTGTGGTATCCGTGACCTCTGCAAATGTTGCGATGCAATTTCGGAACATGCCAACGGACTTGTCCCAAGCATGCGTCCCTCACTATCTCGTCGGCTGCGCGAATAGACGATTTCGTTCGCAGCATCACGCATGACGGCGAAGTGAGTCCTGTCCTGCATGGTCACGCTCGCCGGTTCCAGCAGTGCCGGATCGAGAATGTGCGATGGAAGAAGACCGTCCTCTTGACGCTGCCGAGGTCAATGACGACTGGTTAGGCCCAGCATGAGTGTGAACCGACGTGGAGCGCTTGCCACAGAGTGAGCCGGTCCCCAGATAATGCTTGCGTTCGGATCGGATTCATCCGAGACCCGAGTCTGCCCGATCGTGGTCATCAGCGCTTCCGGAGGCCCATCAAGGAGCGCTCGCCGCCAGATCGCTCGGGCTTGCCCGAAGAGCAGTTCCTCTCCAACTTGCTCTGCCACTGGAGCCCCTTTCGACAGAAGGTCGAGAACGGGCAGCAAGGTCGAGCGCAAATCCGGTCTCTCACGATCCTCTGCGAGCTTGTCCAGAGAGACCTGCCAGTGACTGAGTTTCAATAGAGGTGCGTCAGAGTCTAGATTTGTGTACCAGTCACCCGGTAAGCCCTTTAGCTTTGAGGTATTGTGCAGAAGCCGCAACGCCCGAACCACGCGATCATGGCTCAGCCCCTCAGTCAGGATGGTGGCGAGCGAAGCGGCCTGCTGACCGGGAAACGTCGAGGTCGCGTTGCGCCCATGGACAAAATGCAGCGGCAATTGGCTGTCCCCCACGAGTACTCGAAAATCCTCGTCCCAGTCTTCAGTCGCTGACGCGACAATCGCAATTTCGTGTGGTTTGGCACGACCGGAAACGATCAGTTCGCGCGCCCAGCGGAGCGCTTCGATCACCTCGTGCTTGGGCGTGGCACAAACTACTGAGCTTTGCCCCGGCGTTTGCTTCGCCTTGAAAACTGAACAAGTGGCGGAACCTTGGATCCAGTTCAACTGTTCTCTTAGCGTCTCAATCGAATACCACTCGACCGATGTGCTCCCGGCTAGGGCAAGAAACAGCCTCCGCCAGCAGGGAGCCACGAAGACGAATCCGCGCACGGACACCGAGCCCACGACGCAACCGGCGTTCTTCAAGCTCGCAATCGCAGCGGAAACAATCTCAGGTTGCAACATCACCCCGCCTGGAAGATGATCCCGGACGTGTGTTTCGATCTTTGCTAAATCGCTGACGCGCGGGGCCCGGGCTGCAAGCGCTTGAAGACCCAGGTCAGCATCCCAGACCTTCATCAACGTAGTGGAGACGGCCTTGACGGCGCCCGGCATTTCTCGAAGTTGCTCAAGCTCAGCGAACTTGAGGTTGGTCAACGCATCACGCACCAGCACATGGCATGTGTCCCGCGATGCCGCCTCCAGAAAACCGCCGGCAAGTCGACCCGCAAGTTGCGCCGGCGTTAGGATCTGCAATCCGAGCGCGTGCTGCTCGGCAGCTCGAAAACGTTCTTCGTGCCAAGCGAGACGGCTCGGGACAACAATGGTTCTGCGGGTCATCGGTCTACCTCGACAGCACAGCGCCGTGATCGCAATATGCAGCGCTAAGGATCATAGATTCAGGTAAGCGTGGCAATGGCCACCCGTCCCGCGACCATCGAATGACCAGAGCCAACGTCTTCAATGGATTGATCAGAAACTCGATCGTCTCAATCCAAGCACCAGCTCCATTCTTTATTCACGCCAGCGCGTTCTAGATGTCTATCATTGCTATGTCCTTTTGACCAAACAGTCGGTATTGTTTCTCATCGGGTGACGGCATCCATCCTACTCGATCTTCGGCCAGGTTAACTCGAAGTTAGATACACAGATTCCTGATATCTGCAGTACTTACGTGCGATCTTCCCGTTTCGCACGCGGCACTTGTCTGCCGGGGGCTTCGCCGTGGTACCGTGTAGCGGACTACAGGATTCTTGCTACTAGATTTATGTCGATCCTAGCGACTCCGTTTCTCACTGACATCGATCCCCAAGCGGCAATCAAAGGCTCACGCGATCCGCTGGGCCTACAGACCATCTGGGCGCGCCTCGGACGTCACGTCGTCGGCAACCTGACGACAGTCACTCATCTGTTCGAGATTTCTCCACACTGGTCCTCGGATACTACTTTGCAGAACGCGTCGCCAGTGAGGTCGGCGGTGACGGCGACATCGCAGTGTTTCTCCGCTGGGAACAGTTAGCGGCTTATGCGCGCGGTGAAATCAATGGCGACTGGAAGTTCCGCGGAGTGGACCGAGTCAAGAAGAACTTGCAGGACGGCACCCGCGTTCACTTGGGCACTGACTCGCAGGTCCTAAGCAATCAGAAAATCTATGGGCTCTGGGGCCTCTACACAGTGCCGAGTCGGTCATTTGGACTGGTCGAGGGTGAGCCGACACGACTCACGGCGGAAGGACGCACTCTTGTTGAAACGATCTATTTGCCAGTTTGTGCCAAGGGCGGTGTTCCAAATGCTGATCTCGTGGTGTCGCGCCTCGCAAAGACGAAGACCGACCCCGATTGGCCACGCGCGAATGCGGGGAATTCCATAGGCCATGTATTCAGGTTGCATGACGACGTGACAAGTTGCTCCACAGAAATTCGTAGTTTCCATCTACTGCACGCCACGGCACGATGCGGTCCCAACGATTAGAAGATTGATACCGGCGCCAACGCCACCCACTCAAAGGTCCGCTGCACCACCGGAAGGTGCAGATCGATGGCGGGGAACGTCTTCGGCATGTTTCCCCTAGCGCGCAGACGTCGCAACCTTATCAAAATACCAAGTGGAATTAAAAGCAGGCCGAGGACGAAGACTCTGGGGAAGATCAGAAAGAACAGGATGCCAATATAAGGATGCGGCGGCCCGGGCAAGAGTATCTCGTAGAACCAGAAGGCTACGGTCGTAAGCGCCGTGCTTGTAGTAATCACGGCGCCCGCAAGTGTGACAGTGTTCTGGCCCAGAAAGTAGATCGGCTGCAACGAGCTTCGGATTCGTTCTCGCAGCTCATGGAACCGCCACCTTGTAGCTTCTATTCGGTGCTGCGATAACGCTCTCGACTTGGAGGCAGAGATTCTCGGCCACGCCGTGAGTTAGGCTAACGGATGTTCTTAGAACGCGTAATGCACTCCAACGGTTACGTTGTTTGCATGGAAGCTCCGAGGAGCGGTGAACCCGTAGGCCGGACCGCTCATCGCAGTATTTGGCAGCGTGCTGCAGGGCACGACCGGAGCCGGGTTACCCGGCGTCGGGAGCGTGCTGGAGGGATTGCAATACTGTGCTCCCGAAGGACCACCCTCGCCGTAGCCGTAGTAGTCATACTCGGCCTTCCAGATCAGATTCTTTTGCATCGCATAGGCGAGATTCACAAAAGGCGTCTCGTATTTAGAGACCAGCGATCCGTTCACATCGCGCGGATCGTTGAAAAAGCGGCTGCCGTTGACCGAGCTGATTCGGTAGCCGATGTTGGCGTGGAACTTCTCGATCGGCGAAAGAGCCAAGGCCACTGACGCGTACTGCGTTGGCGCGTTCATGAAGTCCTTAGCCGGACCAAAAGTATAAGGACCGCTTCCCCCGCGGGGAGTCGGAGACGGGCAAGCCGTGCCGGTGGGCGTCGCGGCGCCCGGTATCGTGGGGCTTGCGGCCGTGCCCTGGAAGCAGATGTTGGTCGCCGTGTACACATCGCTGTAGGCATAGCCGATGTCGAACCCGTAGTGCTTGTTCGGCATCAAGTCCGCGTTCAAACTCACTATGCGGCTATGATCGACGTGCTGGAGCGGGCCATCAACCGACGCTGTGCCTGTATTGTTCGTATTGTTGTGGCGCTCGAGGTCGTTGTACGCTCCGGAGAACGTCGCCCAGGTCTTCGGCCGGTAAGTGGTGTGAATTCTGTAATGCTGAAGCTCGCGGGGTGCGACCGGCGTGAGGACGTTGTCGGCGTACAGAATCTCGACCGAACCGTTGATGTGCCAGTTGTTCGCCGGCTGCACAGCGACGCCGAAGGTTCCGCCGTTCTCTTTGATGGTGTAGTTGGAGATGCCGGACAGGTATCCCGTGGTGTTCGCGGCGCCTTCGCCGATGTTGTGCTCCTGGTGGTGCCAGGTGAGCGTGATCACGGCGCGATCCGTAAGGTCGTACGCCGCTGTGAGGTTGTTCGTGATGAACCTTTGGCCGAAGTAATCAAACAGCGGCGTAGCGACGCTCGGACTGCCTTCAAACGTGCCCGTGGGCGGCGTGGTCGGAGTGTTGATCACCGTGGTGGTTAACACCGTGCTATTGATGTTCGGGGTTGCGGAAGTCACGGTGGTTAGACTCGTCATGTTGGCAACTCCCGGCTGGTGCACATTCGAGTAGTCGATCTGCTCGGAGATGCTGAGCTTTTTCAGCGCCTGCCAGGTGACGCCGTAGTCGGTGGCGATCGCTTCCCGCTTGGCGCTGGCGTTGCCGACATACGTGGATTCGCGGTTTGTTCCCGCCAGACCCTGGAAGTCGTCGTAGTAGTTCGCCAGGCTCGTGTTCGCCTTGGTGTAGCGAACGTTGCCGTTCATCGTAACGTTCTTGATGCTGGAGCTTTGTAACCGGAGGATTTCGGTCGGGAAGATTTCGCGGGTTGGCTGGGAACGCGAATAGCTGGAAATCACATTGCACGCCGGATCGACGATCGGCAAACCGTTCGGAGTCTGCGCCGGGGAAATTGGGGTAGGTCCAACGCCGGCGTTGCAGGTGATGCCGACCGGACTGTTGACCGGATTGTCGTAGCTCTGAAGCACCGCGACCCTGAGTCCGTTCGCTTCCTGCAGGTTGAAATACTGGGGCGCCATGCTGAAAGAGGAATCGCCCTTGTAGTGAGTGACCTGCTCTTCATAGGTCAACCGGGTCCGCGATACCGGCTTCCAATCGACCGATCCCGTCCAGTCATCCGTGCTGTTGCGCTGATACTCCTGGAGCAGCACGTCGTTGTAGCCGCCAACGAAAAAACCGCTGGGCGTCAGGCTCGGGCCCTGGAAGACGTTCTGCGAGTAGCCGACGCGGAAGGTCACCTTCGACAGCGGAAGCAGTGTAAGGTTGGTGTCCGTCATGCGGCGCACCGAGTTGTTCAGAAACGGCGACTCCGTCACCTGCGGCCACACATAGGAACCCGTCGGCGCCGCGGGGGGACCGATTGGAATCGACTGGCCAGGCGGAAGGTTCGGGTTGCCCAGCAGGTCGTAGTCGAAGTACTGGCGGTCACGGCGGAACAAGCCGGAGAACTCGTAGAGCTTGCCCTTGGAAACGTCCAGCTTGGCAACGTTGTTCGGGTCGCCGCCGAACCCGCTGGCAAAGGCTTTCAAGTGATCGACGAGGGTGTTCTTCGTGCCCGGCAGCGCGCGCAGCTCATAGGTCTCGCCCAGTATGCGCGGACCGGACTGCTGGTTGACCAGAGTGTCGTACATGGCGCCGCTGCCGTCGACATTGGCCACATGCCCGCCCAGATCGATGGACTCATGAAGCGTGTAGCCGTCCGGAGCCGTCTGGTGAGACACAAAGATTGGAACCTGCGCGACGGCTGTGCCCGCCGTCAAGCCCAAAATGGCTACGGCCATGCCCCCGACAATGCATCGGGCCGCCGCAAGAGAATGTTTTTCACTCAAGCGCCGGGAAATCCATCCTGCGTTCATCATATTGTGAAAGCCTCACTTGAAAAACATTGCTCGTCGAGACCTTGAATTCCTACGCGCAATCGAAACGCGGCCGCGCCTCCGCAATTCTCCTAGCGCGTTGCAATCCATGGCTTCTACCTGAGGAACGCCGCATTTATGTTCGAGCCATGGATATAGGTATGGCAGTTCGTACAAGTTATGTTTTCCGACGACCCCGCGCTCATTCCGTGAACCGTGTTGGCAGCTACCCCGCTGTGGCACTGGTTGCAGAGCGGGTTAATGGCCGGCATGTTCAGCAGGCGGGCGTTCTGGGAACCGTGCGGAGTGTGGCATCCCAAGCACCCCTCGGCCTTGACCGCGACGTGTTCATAGACGAACGGCCCGCGCACCTCGGTGTGGCACTTGGTGCAGATCGCGTTCTGGTCCGCCGTGGACTTCACGTTGTTGGCTAGGAAGGTGCCGTGCACGTCGTGGCAATCGCTGCACGTGATCAAGCCTTCGTTCACCTTGTGGTGGAACGGCATATTGAACGCCGGCTTAGTGTCGGAGTGGCACTGGAAGCAGAGCGCAGGCTGCGCAGCCTTCAGCAGTTTTTCTTCCTCGCTGTGATGAGCGCTGTGGCAGCTGGTACAGCTGACCTTCGCCCTGGCGTGGGGCGAGCGGTCGAAGTTCGGGTGCGCTCCCGCGTGACAGGTCAGGCACTTGGCGTCAACCTCTTTCGTCGAAGCGTCCTTGAACTTGAATATCTTGCTTACATCGCCGCCCCCCGCCACGTGGTCCGCACCCGGACCGTGGCAGCCTTCGCAACCTTGATGGGAGGGTCCACCTTTGGTGTCGAGCGTCGTCTTCCAGTGCGGCGTCTTCTCCCACGAGTTATAGATCTCCTCGTGGCACGTCTTGCAGGTCTCCGCGCCCACATACTTGGAAACTTCAGGCGAGGGCGCACCCGCCGCTGGCGCGTTACTGGACTGAACGCTCTTAGCCGGCGGCGGCGGACTGGTCTGACCAGAAACCAATGCCAGGCCCGCGACAAAAAACAAAATAAGAGACAGAAGCATCCGAGACGCCTTCCGATTTCCCGGTATTCGCATTCGTACGCTCCCTGACTGCAGCGGTTTATCCAGCATGTGTTACAGAACCCAAGTTACTTGTCGCGCGCGATCCTAAACTCCATCCTTGTGGCACTCACTCTGCAACGTCAACAAGAATCGTGCTGAAGAAACGAAAATTCGGGGCGCCAGTTCCCGTTTTTGAACCGTGGTGAACCCGCGCAAGGACCAAGACCAATGCCGGCGGTTACAACCGGCTGGCGAAAAAATAAAAAATACGCGATTCGCGAGGCTACCGCTGGTCAATATTGCTCACTCATAGAAATAAAGAGCGGGGATCCGCTCCTATAGGGCATTCGGGCCATGCTGTGGGTGCGGAACAGAACAGACTTCGTCAGATCGATGTATAGCTCTTACGGCCACCGCTGACCCTGAACTAGGCAGATTTCCTCTCCTCGACATCTGTGTACTCAGCGGCAATCACGCCCTCGTCTCGACTGGGCCAGCCACCAGTTGTCGAATTGGCCCCGCCACTCGGACCGTCGAATTTTAACGCCGTACTGTCCGGTTGACGATCTTCACTTTTCAGGACAACCCATGTGAGATGCGCTGGTACGCGATCTCGGCTAAGGCTTCTCACGATCCAAAATATGAGCAAGGCTTGGGAAAGGAATCGACCCCGGGCAGGGTCGAAATTTGGTTTCGAAGGGTGTGAGTTCTGTGGTTGAGTGCAGCCCGCAAGCGCCGCCAGCCATCGAAGCGGTTACCAAACCGGAGCGGAGCGTTCCAGGATTGTCGAAGGACTTTGCTAAGGCAGGTATTTCTCGATGGGCAGAAAATGCGAGAATGGAAAGCCGCGATTGCATCCGTGATCAGGTCTGGAGTTGCCCCGGGTACTTGGCTCGGTATGCTTCTGCGCGATCACCGGGCGAGTGCGGAGGCCAGCCTAAGTCAGATATCGTTAGTGGCGGAGACCGGGCCTGATCAAAATGCCCTATGGCTGCTCAAGAATGAGTTCACTGGTCTGGGGGAGTGGGACAGCAATACCCAGGCAACCATCCACTCGTTGAATGCGGAACAATCGGTCAATCCGGGCGCCATGCAGAACGATCCCTTGCTGGCGAAGATTTCAGAATGCGGCAATTGTTTAAGTGCGATGCTGGTGGACGGCGAGTTTGCGGACAGCCCCAGTTGCCATTGAGTTCGGGAGTTTCCTCGCGGCGATCTGGGCTCGAACCCGCTTATCGAAGAGACCGCCAAGCCGCTAGCGGCGACACTCTGACCATTCCCAACATTGGCTAACAGAACAAGGGGACCTCCATAATGCCGATACCCAACAAGGAATTACACCGTGCCGGGCGCACGGGTTGGTTGCGCGCAGCGGTATTGGGCGCGAACGACGGTATCTTGTCCACGGCGAGTCTAGTGCTCGGTGTCGCAGCGGCACACGCGACTCACACCAACCTGCTGGTGGCGGGGGTTGCCGGCTTGGTGGCAGGGTCTATGTCGATGGCTGCGGGAGAATACGTGTCTGTCCATTCCCAGGCGGACACTGAACAGGCAGATCTCGCGCTGGAGCGTGCGGAACTAAAAGCAGACGATAAGGGTGAGCACAAGGAACTGATGGCAATCTATGTCGCTCGCGGACTGAAACCTGCCCTCGCGAAACAGGTCGCCGAGCAACTGATGGCTCACGATGCGATCGGCGCCCATGCGCGCGACGAGCTTGGCATCTCCGAAACTTTCCGTGCGCATCCCATTCAGGCAGCTTTAGCATCCGCCGGCAGCTTCGCAGTCGGAGCAGCCTTGCCTCTCGTGGTCACCGTCATCGCTCCGGCTACGGTTTTGATACCTCTGGTCGCTGGTACTTCCCTGGTGTTCCTCGCGCTTTTGGGCGGTTTGGCGGCAAGAGCGGGTGGTGCGGGCGTGACGATGGGTGCAATAAGGGTTACCTTCTGGGGAGCGCTAGCCATGACGCTGACCGCAGGCGTTGGGGCTTTGTTCGGAACATTCGCGTGAGTGGGACAGTGCGCTTCGCAGTAAATAAGGGAAGGTCCACGGAAGGGAGTTGTAGTGCACAGACTTAGTCCCTGGAGGTAAAGAGCAGCCTCATCGATAGCCGATTGACTGCAAAGTAAATTGTCAGAATTGGCGCGGGTCCACTTCCTTGGGCTCGCGCCATTTCATCGGTCATCGCCCGCGCCCCGCGAAAGCGTTAATTTCTCACTTTCGTCACGTTGAGCAGTTTTGACCAGTAAGGAACCGGTGGAACGCCTATAAAACAAGATGGCCTTCACTGGATATTGGATCCCGCTTCCGGAAGCTGAAGATCGGGTGACAGCGCTGGAACAAAGCGGAGTCAGATTCGCCCCCACGCCTTCCAGGTCGTAATGAACCTTGCCTATCAATCAGCTGACTGTTTTGCGGTTCACCGGCCAGTAGCGGTGATGCAGCGACTCGCGGAAAGGTTTTGCCAACGAACGGTCGGCTTGGAAGAACAGTGGGAAACGGGCGACAACGTGTCCACTGGGGATCTGCGCGCTGCCCTGCAGCGTTATCGATCGTTTTTGACAGACTGCTGAAACTGTAGGGAAGAGCGCGCTTCGGATGCGGGAACGGGACCTGTCCATGAGGATCTGCGGATTTATGTTATTCAACCACAAGGAGAAAACAGATGAACACCAGTACGAAAGATGAGATTAAAGGCACAGTTCATGAAGTGAAAGGCAAAGTCAAAGAGACGGCCGGCAAAGTCACGAATAATCCTAACTTACAGGCCGAGGGCAACGCCGAAAAAAACACCGGCAAAGTTCAGAAAAAGGTCGGACAGATCGAAAAGGTGTTCGAGAAGTAAATTTGGCGGCGTCTGTCCGGAGCGTGTTCGAGCACTGGATATAACTGATTGTGCCGTCGCTCTCAGCTCAGTACTACAGAGACCGGCGGGTGGCAGCTTGGCGCTCGCAGTTCTGCACTGGAGCGGGCCACGCTTGTCAGCCTCACGACCACCAATCGGTGCGCGAACCCGCTCCGCCCCACCTGTGGACAATCAAATAGCGCATCTGCACGTCGAAAGCGTATGTCTGGTCAAGGTTAGGAATATGAGCACAGCTGCGGCCTAATGATAGCGTAGCTAGTTCGTTGACGTTTGCCTGACAAACTCTTCCCACCTAGCCATCTCTTCGAGGCAGTCGACGAATTGTCGCGGAGTGGCCAAAATTGGACAGATTGGAGGGCGCTAGTTCTGCCACACTCTGGCCATGACAACGAAAACGATTCCGGCATACCTTGAGGACGAGCGCCAAAAAAGCAAAGATGACCTACTGCGGATGGAAGCAGAAGCTGCGCGCATCCAACCGCTGCGCCATGGCCACCATCGCACGGCGAAACAGCCCGAACTGGAATTGACATCCCCAACTAAATCGACACCCAAAAAGAGAAAAACCACAGCAGCTCGGAAAAAGCCACGGGTCGCGCGAAAGACGGCAACGAAAGCCCGCAAGATCGCGTGACTGTGTTGGCCGACCAAGGCCGGCCCGATTGCCCTGTTCCTTCCGAAAGGGCAGATGGATTGAACGAAGAAAGATCGCGTCGATCCCTGAGGATCTCCGCGGCCGGAACCTGGGGCAGAGGGTCACGCGATGGTTGGCAATGCTGGACCGATTAGTACCGGAGGCTAAACGTGAGTATCTCTGCGCTGAATACACCGCGGTTCATCGCGAGGCTCGTATTGTGCATGGGAATAGCCACACCTTCACATGCGCAGGCCACCAAGTCAGCACCACCCACCCCGATCGATGTGAAGAAGGTCGAGCTCGGTGGGACGCCCTGGAATCCACAATGGGACCAGATCGTCGAGAAGGCGCTGCCGCCCGAAATGCTCTCTTCGCAGGTCCCAAGGGGCGTCCGTCGATTCTGCCCACGATTTTACGAGATGGGCGAAACCGACAAACGCACATTTTGGGCTTATTTCTTCCAGGCGCTTGCAGGGGCTGAAGCCGGACTGAATCCGAATACGAGCATCCATCGCCGCGAGCCGGAAGCCGCGAAACGCGATGAGGTGCAAGAAATGGCCATGCGTAGGGAAGGGTTGTTGCAGCTTGCTTACGCGGACCAGAAGCGTTATGGCTGCGATTTCAATTGGCAAGCGGACCGTGCGCTAAAGGCGAACGATCCGGCCAAAACCATTCTCCAGCCGAAGAACAATCTCGAATGTGGAGTGAAGATTCTGTTCAACCAGATCATCGTCCAGCACAAACCGTTGCTGACCCGGTCGGGATACTGGTCGCCGTTGCATCCGGACGGGCCGAGCTACCGTGTGTTCGCCAAGCAGATGACAAATCCGCCAGCTGCATGTGGTCTGTCCACCAGGTCGACGATCGACAAATCGGCTACGACGACGTCCGTGCGGGACGACGCAGACCGGGGTGAAACTCGTAAATAGTTTGGCACCGAATTGTCCTGTGTATCGTTTCTCTCAGCTTTCATGACGCTGGACTTTGGATCGGCGTAGATAAACTATTGGCTCCATCCAGAGAAACAGTAAAAATCTGAACTTCACTGCCTAATACCCTCCGCCGATCTTCTGACACTGTTCGTCTTCGATAGTCCAACCCTCTAACCGTGCCATAGGGGCACGATGTTTTACATTTGAGATGCTACATTTTGTAGTTTGGTAAAGACTGTTCAAGACTGCTCGGTATGAAAATAATGCTGAAACTGCCAGACCTGTTCCAAATTGACCTGCAATCCATTTGCGCTCGTGACATCGTGGAAGTATGCATAAGAACGAGCCGAAGCAAGAATCCAACCAAGCGACACTCGCTCGCGTCAAGAAGGAAATGGATGAGCCGCGCATGGCCGCATCCACGCGGGGAAAAGACGTGACCCAAACCACGCGGCAGGAAGAAAAGCTGTCGCATTCGAACGTGAAAACGAGTCCGGGAGCCGCCCATGCGCAGCGAGCTCCCGAGGGAGAGAAATAATGGCAAAGCTAACCAAGCCAGCTCGCGATCGGATATCCGCAACCAGGTTCGCGTTCCCGAAGCAACGCAAGGAGCCACTGGAAAATGCGTCCCACGTACGCAACGCTGTTGCGCGCTTCAAGCAGGTGAAGGGCGTTACGGAAGCAGAACGTCGCGCGGCCTGGAAGCGGATACAGTCTGCCGCAAAGCGATACGCAGTGGAACTTGAATAGTCCGCCTACCTCGAACTCGGTACGCTGGATGCTTGCCATGGCAGCGGGAGTCGTCATTTACGGAATGGCTTATCCAGTCTTCTTTAAGTCCGCCAGTTGTCCTTTGAAGTCGGCGACGGCCTCTTTAGCATGGCCGATCCGCTGTTGAACTTTGCCCGTCTTCTTTTCGGCTTTTCCTTCGGCTTTCAAATTGCGGTCGCCCGTGACCTTTCCGATCTCCTCTTTGATTGTCCCCTTCACTTCGTGGAAGCTTCCCTTGATGTTGTCTTTCGTGCTGGTTTTCATATTTCTCCTTCGCCCTCGTAAAGCGCGGATTGCGGCTCTTCTGAGACTTGTGAGGGCTGCCACTCTTGTAAATCTCGGAGATCTCTGAGGTCTGAGCAGAATTGACCACCTCTGGAATGGGCCTCGCTACATCGAAACGGGCAAGGGTACAAGCAGAGGTGGTCATGTGAAAGTGAGTTCCCATCCGACGTCCGAGGTCACGCTGGAACTCGTGCAGAACAGGACAGGCTAGTTTCTTCACGTCCAACTTGGCGGCAATACAGGTGTGCATTATTGCTCAGACCTTTTGAAACCCCACCTGCTAAGGTCGGAATTGATCTGGTGTGCCGTACGTCTGGTTGGATTTGTCGGCCGGTAGACATCCAGCAACAAAGCTGGAGAGGCATTATTTGCATTCTTGTCCGCTCCCGCGAAACAGCTCTCACGCGGACGTAATGAGACTCATATTCGGGTGCTCGCAAATGAGCACGGGAGGTCAACATGCTTTGGACCATTTTCGTTGTTCTTCTGATCTTATGGCTTCTGGGTTTCAGTTTGCATTTCGGAGGAGCCCTGATCCACTTACTTCTGGTTGTGGCGTTGGTGGTTCTGGTCATCAACTTATTGAGCGGACGCCGAAGCGCAGTGTGAAGAAAGGCAGAACGGTTGGCGACACCAGGAGGGCTTGATGTAGCCTCATGGCGCCTTCATCAGCCCATAAACAGCAAAGACAAAGGGGAGAACAAGACTATGACTGAGTATGTTGGAGCGATTGAAAAGCAGACTTTGGAGAATACGTATTTCCGGCAGGTGTTATTCACGGCTCAGCACTCCCAGCTCGTGGTGATGTGCCTGCGGCCGGGCGAAGAGATTGGCGATGAAGTGCATTCGAAGGTCGACCAGTTTTTCCGCATCGAGCGGGGTGAGGCCAAATTCGTTTTTGACGAGAAGGAGGAGCGCGCAGTGCGCGACGGAGATGCGGTCGTGGTTCCGGCAGGGACGTACCACAACGTAGTGAATACATCGAAGACGGCAATGCTGAAGCTCTATACGATCTACTCTCCCCCGAATCATCCGGACGGGACAATACACAAGACCAAAGCGGAAGCGGCAGAATTGGTGGGACATCATTAGGTGGGACATCATTAGAACGTACGGCCTCCTCTGTTCAAAGAAGCGCGTGCCGTCGATGGAACCAGAACTTATATCGGGCGACGCCATCGGCAACCCGGTTCATTGCTTCGGCTCGCGCCGGGTTCTTTCCGGCACAGCAAGCTCATTTCGGGAGAATCGATGCCAAACAAATATCTCCGAACGGGGGGGACGTGGGCGACCTGCACGCGTTTACCGTCGATGTAACGACGGACGTCCTCGCCCGTCATGTGCTGCGCGTTTGAGCCGGCTCATGCTACTCGCGATCGGGGCATATTTTTGTTCCGCTCTTGCGCTTTGGGCGCAAGCTTCCGATTCCCAAACAGGCGAAGCAAACAAGTCCTGGACGGCCACCACCGACTCGCACAGTGAAAATGCGGATCCCATACGCAGCATCGAAAGCCACACCCAGAGCGGCAATCGCACCCTGGACAAGCAGTCGGTCCAGCGCCGCGGGTCTGATGGACTTTTCGAACCTTACCAGGACATCGAAAAGGAAACGGTGCAAGTGGACGCTGCCACTGTGCGAACCACCACCCGCACGTTCGGTCGAGATGCCGATGGCGTCAAAATACTGGTGGAGGTGATCGAAGAGGAAAAGCACACTCTGGCCGGAGGCGACTCGAACGTAGTGCGCGCCACTTGGGATCCCGATGCCAACGGCAATCTCCAACTGGTTCAGCGTCGGACTAAAGAGACGAAAAGGACCAGTAAGGATGTGGAGGAGACGAAAACCACCGTGATGCTCCCGAGCGTCAATGGTGGTCTGGTTCCAGCTGTGAAAGTACAGGAGCGCCGCGAACAACCTGCGAGCGGCACGGTTGAGTCTCAACAAACTACGCTGCTCCCCGATGGTGCCGGAAATTGGCAAGTGGGCGAAATACGGCGAACTACTACCCGGCAAGAAGGTGACAACAGTAGCACCGAGGAGCGAGTCTCTCTCCCCGACTCTGAAGGCAAACTCGGCGAAGTGTCTCGTACCGTGAGCAACGAAGCGGCGACTGCATCTGGAGAAAAGCGCAACACAGTGGAAACCTATTCCATCAGTGTCCCAGGGTCGGTCGGGGACGGCAGCCTGCACCTGGTTAAGCGCGCAACGACCGCCCCGTTCCCCAGTTCAACCGGTCAGCAAACCATCGGACAGCAAGTGGAGCAGGCTGACCCCGGCGATCCGGGCTCCGGTCTGCGAGTGACTATACTAACCACCGACACGGTACGCCCAGGCCCTTCCGGAGCGCAGGCCACGCGAACCGTTCAAGTGCGCGACGCAAACGGCAGTTTTGGAGTAGTCTCCGTGGACACCACAAAGTCCGACAACATTCACGCCATTCAGGTTCAGATCGCGCCTTTGGAAGTTATAAAATAAGTCGTACACTGGCGGTTACGTCCCTAACGGAGTGGCTGCACGCGGTAGCCCGAGCGGACCTTTGTAGTTTGACCGACTTGGAAGCTACCCCGGCCTGCCAGATGCCGCATATATAACTGGAATCCCGATATTTCGGACCCTGCTTTGGGGCGCTCTCGGCCTCGTCGGTTTTCTTATGAGCGACGGCGTTCTGGAAATCAAAGCCCGCTGTTCTTCACGACCCATTACCTGGAAGAAACATCAGGACTTGGTTTCCGCGTTGGTAGCCTCGAAGAATGCTTTTCGAAGCCGACCTGCTGATTGGATCGTAGGCGACACCTCTGCGCCCGACGAGTTGTAGACCAAATTTATGAGGACCGCAAAAACGGAAACGCCCCGGACTCCGTTTAGAGTCGTGGGACGTTTTCGTTTGAACAGCTCTCCCCCGAAAACTGCTCACTCAGAGGCTAGTCTCCCTCGGTATTAGGTGGAATGGCTCCGACGTGCTATCGGACAGACGATAGCGCCCGCACATTGGGAGATTATGGCAGATGGCGTGAGTATTCACAGTGAACCATTGAACGGCAGCCAGCTTTACGCACTGGTTGTAGCCGCCAGTCGTTTATTGAGCACAATCCCACCCATCACCAGGCTGAGGATGACCGCAGCAAACAATAGCAGCCAGCCCCAATATTGGGACGGATGGCGCAGGGCACGGACGAAATGGCGTCCATAGTGATCGGCGATGATCGCAATGAATGTGTAACGCGCACTTCGGCAAATGATCACTACCGTCAGAAATCTCCCGACACTGTAGTCCGAAGCCCCTGCGGCTGCGAAAAGCATGCTGGTAGGCATCGGAATCGGTACCGCCGTCGAGACGGCAAGAGCCCCGGTGCCCCATTTATCAAAGAATTTGAGAATAGCGTCCAGTTTCCGATGCCCGAACTTGCTGTGCAGGTAAGCGGATCCCGCTTTCCGTGCGAGTCTGAACGTAAGGTATCCTCCGATCACCGATCCCGCCGTTGCGACCGCCGCATATTCATACCATGGGTTGCGGTGACTGGCAGCAAGAATCGCAGTCAAGATGTCGGGGCCTCCAAATGTGGGTAGTGGAGAGCTATCGACAATAGCGAGGGAGAAAAGCCCCAATGCCCCCAAATGGCGAAACATCGATGTGACTCCGTGTCCGCCGCGGGGTGTGGCATTTGGGACGAAGATGCTCAGCACGAACTCAATATATCAACTTTCGCTGGACGGCTATTGGAGCAGCGGCCCCCTCGTTGCACCGGTGCCCTACGACTAAAAACACAGTTGCGAACCGAGGAAAGCACATTCATTCGAGCAACCGGAGCGGCCTCCCCCGCCCAAGGGAAGTTGAGACGGCCAGCGCAGCCGGCAGGCTGGGGCGGATTGACCTTGCTACGCCAGTGGCTGAAATCATTATCTTCATCGAGCGGATCGCCTTTTTGCGGGCGAGAATTCGCACCTTTCTTCCGCATTCATTCATACGGAATAAGTGTTCTGCGCATTTCGGAATTTGACGGGGCGGTTGACCGATTCAACGGACTTAAAGGGCCGTCACGAAGGCCGGGGAGATGGATTCGGTGTGCTGGTAGCGGGAGGGCCGGTAGCAGGCTGAAACCCGCTTTCCTGCATCCAAATGCATCGCTGTTCCGAGAATCCTATCGGACGCCGTTGTAGTCCTCTTCGACGCGCCAAAACGAGTTCTCACACACACGCTGAATCCTGCGCCCCACAAAATCAGATGCAGCGCCTTAAACCTCTACTTGTTGAGCCAGATTGGGGGCGGGTCGAGTTGTCCGGACTCGAGGACGACGTGGGGCGTAATGAGGATCAGGAGTTCGTCGTCGGCTTCCATGTGCGAATGCTGGGAGGCGAGCACACCGAAGCCGGGGAGCTGGGCGAAGGTGGGCAAGCCGCTCAGGCTGCGCTGATCGGAGGTGGTGACGACGCCTGCGATGGCAGCCGGTTCCCCGTCTTTAAGTAGCACGCCGCCGGTGAACTCACGGTTGTTGATAATCGGGACACTATTGACCGTGCCACCTCCCAGGGCACGGAACTGCACGGTCACTTCGAGGCCGACATCGGAATTGCGATGAACGGTTGGCTTGGCCTTGAGGGTGAGGCCGAGATCCTCGTAATTGACCGAGGGGAAGGGCGGAGTGTAGGTCTGATTCTGCAGCACGCCGGCAATGGCCGGGCTGCTGGCAATCGGCGAGAAACTGGCGTTCAGGACGGGATAACGTTCGCCTACCTTGAAGGTAGCCTCCTTGGATTGGGACGCGCGCAGCTCAACGTGTTGCAGGGTTCTGGCGGAGCTTTCATTGAGGGAAAGCACGGCCGAAATCTGGTCGAGACTGAGGCCCATGAGGGTGAGTCCGCCGCCGAAGGTGGCCAGCGGCTGGCTGAAGATGGAATTGCCCTGGCCTTGCAATTGCGCCAGCAGCGCGGCAATGGTGGTATTGCCCGCTTGGTTGATGCCGCCCGAAGAAATCAACTGATTCACCAGGCTGCTGACGCTCGAGCCGCCAGCGGCCACGAGCGCGGCCGCCGAAATGTTGTAGAGCTTGAATGTATTGGGAACGTGCAGCCCGATGTTGCTGGCGTAGGTGTGATTAACTTCGAGAACTTGCACGTCGAGGAGGACCTCTGGCTGGGGCGCGCCGAGCTGGCTCATGAAGCGAGTGGCAGCTTCTAGGGCGACGATGGGGCCACGGACAGTAATGACGCTCGAGGCGGAATTGAGGCTCACGAACTTGAACTCAAACAGCGACCGCAGCGCGTTCATCACTTCATTTAAATCGGATGGGGAAGTGGCGCCCGGAATATAGAACGAGCGCAGGCCCATATGATCGAAGGCGCGGTGATTGTCGGCGCTGTCAAGAGCGGCAAAGAGCACAGTAGACTCAAGCGGAACCGTGAAGCTGTTGGTGACCTGGGAAGCGGCACGGAGAGCGGTGGCAAAGTCCACCTGGTCGAGGTCGAGGCGAACGCGGCGGCTCGGGAAGGAGTCGTCGAAGAGGATGGTCAAACCGTAGCTGGCGGCGACGGCCTCGAGCAGGCCGCGGGAATCGCCGCGGTAGTGAATATCGTGCAAGCCCCCCAATCCGAGCAGGGGGCTGGTCGCAAGGTTGTCTGACTTTTCGACGACCTGCGGGGGACCGGAAGCGTTGGTATGCGGCGGTGGGCCCAGCACGTCCTGAAGACGCTGCTGGGCGAATTCATTTTGAGGATCGAGTTCGAGCGCGGCGCGGAAATCGGCTAACGCATCGGCTCGGTGGCCAGCGAGCAATTCGTCGTTGCCGCGCTCGATATGGACGCCGGCTAAATGTTCCCGGGTCATCTCGCGAGCGGCTACATATTCTGAGCTCATGGGTACGAGGCGGGCGGCCTGTTCGAATTCGTCGAAGGCGCTGTCGAAACTTTGCGATTTTTCGAGCTTGAGGCCACGCTTGAACGCCTGCTGGGCGGATTTCAGGTCTTTGAGGGAAGGCAGGGCGACCGGGGCGACCGGAATAGCGCACGCAGGCTGGGCAGCGGGATTGGGGCAAGGTGACTGAGCAGGGAGCGGCGCGTTATCGGCGGCCAAACCTAGGCCGGCAAACAGCAATAGAATTGCCGCTGGCAACCAACGCATATTACTGAGTATAGAATGCCGCGGCACGGTTCGTTTGCAAGGGAAATAGTCGAAAGGGAACAGCGGTCGTAACGGGCGCGGAAATGGGCCGTCAGCGGAGTCAGAACTCGACTTGCGCCCCTCCCGGGGCTTGATCGTTTCCCACGTGTACCCACGGCTTGAGCCGTGGGCTGCATTCTTACGCCGCTTCGCGGCTCACCATCGCGGATATTGTTCCACCGCAAGTTGGAGATGCGAGTTCTCACGCCCACACGAAAGCGCCGCGCCACCCAAGCTCAAGAGCAACATCGAGTTTTCCGCAGCCGTGAAGGCGTGCCCCTCCACAAGCCAGTTATTAGATATGTCTTAGTACTTCACGATTGCGGCGAAGGATTTGGGGTCAAGCGACGCGCCCCCTACCAGGGCGCCGTCGATTCCGTCGGTGGTCATCAGCGTATTCGCGTTTTCCGGCTTTACGGAGCCTCCGTAGAGGATGCGCAGATTCTCGGCGAAATCCTCGCCGAAGGAACTGGCGGCTTCGCTGCGAATGATGGCGTGGGCGTCGGCAGCGATCTCCGGAGTTGCCGTCTTGCCGGTGCCGATGGCCCAGACCGGCTCGTAGGCGACTACCAAAGGGTGGGCCTTCTTGGCCGACACTTTGTGGAATGCGCGGGTGCACTGGCGGCGGAGGACATCGTCGGTGAGGTTCGCTTCGCGCTCCTGGAGGACTTCGCCGACGCAGACAATGGGGATGAGTCCGGCTTCGAGGGCGGACTTGAGCTTGAGATTGACGGTGTCGTCGGTCTCGCCGAAATACTGGCGGCGCTCGGAATGGCCGATGATGACGTGGGTGACGCCGACGGCGAGCAGCATGCTGGCGCAGATTTCTCCGGTGTAGGCGCCTTCATTTTGCCAGTTCAAATTCTGGGCGCCTACGGCGACGTTGGATCCTTTGGCGGCATGGACGGCGACGTCGAGAGAAAGGTAGGTTGGGCACACTACGATGTCGTCGCGGTCGTGACCTTGGACCAACGGCAGGAAGTCGTGAAAGAAGGCTTTGGCCTGGTCGGGGGTCTTGTACATCTTCCAGTTGGCGGCGATAACTTTTTTTCTCATGAAGGACCTTTCTCGAAGATTGCGTGGTAGTGAGATTTAAACAAATTCCAAGCGCTTGAGCTTCAAGTGACCGGTTTGCAAATGTGCGAGGTCGTACTGCGCTTGTTGCACAAGCCAGCTTTCGGCGCTGCCACCGAACACCTTGGATAGCCTAACTGCCATCTCGGGAGAGATACTACGCCTTTCGTTCACTAATTCGGACAAAGTCGTGCGCGTTACTCCGAGGGCAGCAGCAGCCTGCGTGATGGTCAGGCCCAAAGGCTCAATGCACTGGCGCAGCACAAAACCGCCAGGATGGGGTGGATTCTTCATCGGCATGGCGCAACCTTCTTTCAGTGATAGTCAAGGTAGTCGACGTCGAATACATCGTCCCCGACAAAGCGGAATGTGACTCGCCAATTTGCCCGGACCGTCACCGACCATGACCCCTTCATCCCGCCTTTAAGCGGATGCAAGCGGAAGCCGGGCAGATCGATATCGGAAGCGGCATGAGCCGCGTCGAGACGCGCTAAAATATCGCGCAATTTGGCGGCGTGTTCCGCGATCACTCCGCGCGCGTCGGCGTCTTCGTAAAGGCGCTTCAGTCCACGGTGGCGGATCGACCGAATCATTTTGTACTGTAATGCGTTACGTTACGGGTGTCAAATGCTCTCTTTTATAGGTATATCCGACCCGTGGCTCTAAGGACTCTTCTCGAAGATAGCGGATTTCAGCGCGGGATCGCGGGAAATTGTTTCGGCAGCTCGGACATAAGTGTTGCAATCGGCGATGTCGAAGAGCACGAAGCGAACCAATTGTACGTGGGTGGTGCCGGGCAAAGATTCGGCTATGGCCTTAATTGCGATTTCGGCGGCTTCGTCGATGGGATAGCCGTAGGCTCCGGTGGAGATCGATGGGAAGGCAAGGGAATGAATGGCGTGGTCGTCGGCAAGGCGGAGGGATTCGCGGTAGCAACTGGCGAGCGTCTCGGCCTCGTGTTGCGTGCCTCCGCGATAGATGGGGCCTACGGTGTGGATCACGTACTTGGCGGGCAGGCGACCACCGGTGGTTAGGACGGCTTTGCCCGCGGGCAGGCGACCGATTTTGGCTACAATTCGTTTGCACTCTTCGAGGATCGAGGGGCCTCCGGCGCGGTGGATGGCGCCATCGACACCGCCTCCCCCGAGAAGGGAAGAGTTGGCGGCGTTGACGATGGCCTCGGTAGTCTCTTTGGTGATGTCGGCGGGGCCGTGGAGTTCGAGGGCCTTGTTGTTGGCGAAGATTAATTTGGCTTGAAAGTCGGGCATGGTGCTCGGACTGTCGCAAAAAGTGGCGGGCGAGGGCGCCCGCCACAACCGCCGGCGGGGCGCCGGCGCTACGATCCGACCGCGTCTACTTCTTATCCGTCAGGGCTTCTACTCCTGGCAACTCCCGGCCTTCCAGGAATTCCAGGGAGGCTCCGCCTCCGGTGGAGATGTGGGTGATTTTGTCGGCCACTCCAGCGGCTTTCACGGCAGCCACGGAATCTCCTCCGCCCACGATCGTGACTGCTCCTGCGTTATCGGCTACCGCCTGGGCAATCTTGTTTGTGCCCTTGGCGAATGCGGGGACTTCGAACACACCCATGGGGCCATTCCAGACGATGGTTCGGGCACGACCAATTTCTTCAGAGAAGGTCTCTATAGTCTCGGGGCCAATATCCAAAGCCATCATGTTGTCCGGGATGGATTGGCCGCGGCCTACTATTTTAGTGAGCGCATTGGCGTCGACGCGATCGGCAATTACGTGATCGGTCGGGAGCAGGAATTTCACTTTCCGCGCCTTGGCCTGCTGCAGAAGGTCTTTCGCGAGTTCGATCTTGTCCGCTTCGACCAGCGACTTGCCTACGGGCTGGCCTTGCGCCTTGAGGAAGGTATAGGCCATGCCGCCGCCGATGATGAGGGCGTCGACTTTGCCCAGCAGATTTTGGATGACGCCGATTTTGTCGCTCACTTTTGCGCCGCCGAGAATGGCTACGAAGGGACGCTCAGGATTTTCGAGAGCACGGCCCAGATATTGGAGTTCCTTTTCCATGAGCAGGCCGGCGGCGGATTTCTGGACGAACTTCGTGATGCCGACCGTCGAGGCATGGGCGCGGTGGGCAGTTCCGAAGGCGTCGTTAACATAGAACTGGGCCAGCTTGGCCAGCCCTTTGGAAAAATCCTCGTCGTTGGCCTCTTCCTCGGCGTGGAAGCGGAGATTCTCGAGCAGAAGCGCCTGGCCTTTTTCCAGTTTGAGGGCGACTTCTTCGGCTTCCGGTCCAACGCAGTCGGGACAGAAGCCTACGTTTTCGCCGCGCGAGAGTTCGCGGTCGAGGAGCATGCGTAGACGCTCGGCTACCGGCTTCAGGCTCAATTTGGGGTTGGGCTTGCCTTTGGGGCGGCCCAGGTGCGACGCGAGAATCAGGCGTGCGCCGTGGCGGAGGGCATACTCAATGGTCGGGAGCGTCTCGCGGATGCGGGTATCGTCCATGACGCGGCCGTCGTCGAGCGGGACGTTGAAGTCGACGCGCATGAAAATGCGGTGATCGTTCAGTGGGAGATCGCGGATAGAAAGTTTTGTCATGAGGGCACCTTGTGTCAGTCGTTGGTCGTCAGTAGTTCGGCATGCGTTTTTGAGCGACGGAGTCCTTTGAAAGCGAGTTGTTAGCCCGAATCCCGTCGAGGGATTCTTGACTCCGGCAGTGGCGGGCGAGGACGCCCGCCACCACAGCCGGCGAGACGCCGGCGCTACAGCTCAACTGCTTATTCGTCACAGGCCTTTAGCTGCCATGTAGTTGATCAGGTCGCGGACGCGGCAGGAGTATCCCCATTCGTTGTCGTACCAGGAGATCACCTTGACGCAGTTGCCGCCTACGACCAGGGTCATGGGCGCGTCGACGATCGACGAGCGCGAGTCGCCCTTGAAATCGGCGGAGACCAATTCGTTCGTCTCATAGCCGAGATAGCCCTTCAGCGGGCCGGCTTCCGATGCCTTCTTCAGCGCGGCGTTCACCTCGTCCTTATTCGTTGCCTTCTCGACCCAGACAACGAGATCGACTACGGAGACGTTGGGAGTGGGCACGCGCATGGCGAATCCGTCGAGCTTGCCGGCGAGTTCGGGAATGACGAGCTTGACCGCTTTGGCGGCGCCGGTGGTGGTGGGAATCATGGAGAGAGCGGCGGCGCGGGCGCGGCGGAGATCCTTGTGCGGGAAGTCGAGGATGACCTGATCATTGGTGTAGGAGTGAATCGTGGTCATGGTGCCGCTCACGATCTTGAAATTGTCGTTGATCACCTTGGCTACGGGCGCGAGACAGTTGGTGGTGCAGGAGGCGTTGGAGATGATGTGGTGCTTGGCGGGATCGTATTTGCCCTCGTTGACGCCGAGGACGATAGTGATGTCTTCATTCTTCGCGGGGGCGGAGATGATGACCTTCTTGACGGATCCGTGGAGGTGCTTTTTGGCATCGTCGGCATTGGTGAATTTGCCAGTCGATTCGAGCACGATTTGCGCGCCTACGCTTTCCCAGGGCAGGGCGGCGGGATCTTTCTCTTTGAAGACTTTAATTGGCTTGCCGTCAATGGAAATGGTGTCGGGGCCGGCGGTGATGTTGTGGGGCAGGTTGCCGAGGATGGAGTCGTATTTAAGAAGATGAGCGAGAGTTTTGGGATCGGTTAGATCGTTAACGGCAACGATGTCGATGTTCTTGTCAGCGAGTGCGGCGCGCAGAACGTTGCGGCCGATACGTCCGAAACCATTAATGCCAACTTTCACAGCCATGGTGCCTCCGGAGGAAATATCTTGAATGGCGAATCATGAAGAATTTGAGACCTAAGACAACCTAATGATGGTAACAAAGCTGGGGAGGAAGCGTAAATGAGATGCGAGCGTTGGTAGTGGCTGAAATTCAGCCACTACCCGAGCGTTGTTCGTCATTCGTCGGTGGTCGTCGCATAAGCAGGTTCGGGTCCCTGCGACTTGCTTCCGAAAAGCGGGCAGCGAAAAGCGAATGACGGATCGCATTACCCGACCGTGATTTCGACGTAGGTGTCGGTGTTGCGCCAGAGAAACGGCACGCGGGCGAGCCAGTATTTGGCGTTGAGGGCGCGGCGAACGCGGGCTGCATCTTCGGGGGGAAGGATGCGGGCCGTGGCGGGGAATTCCGGGCCGGTGATTTTTCCGCGGATGGTGCAGGGGGCAATCTTGACCTGCGGGTTATTGCGAAGGCGCTTGACTTTGCCCAGCTTGCTGTTGGTCATGAAGTAAACCTTGTCGTCTTCTTCGGCAAACCAGATGGGGGTATAGACAGCGACGCCGGTCTTGCGGAAAGTGGCGAGCGAAATGTAACGCTGGCCGCGAATTTCTTGGGGGATGGGCATGGCGGTATTGTAAATGGGGGGTGGGATTGGAGTAGTTTGGGCCGGAACCGTACAACGGTTGGTCGATTGGGTACGATGGGTCATACAATAGCGCTGCTCGTAGGCGATGGGGGCTGACATGACCGATAACTGGGCACAGTGGGAAGGTCGCACCGTCGATGGGAAATACTTGCTGAGGAATTATCTCGGCGATTCGGATGGAAACGCGGTGTTTCGCACCCGAATGGAGGACGAGGTTACGGATGCGGCGATCAAGTTCATCGCGACCGAAGATGCCGAGGCCGAGGGCCAGTTGCTGCGATGGGGGACAGCTAGCGAACTGAACCATCCTAACCTGATTCGTATTCTGGCAGTCGGCCAGACGGCTGTGGATAGTCGCGAAGTGTTCTACGCGGTCGAGGAATTGGCGGAAGAGAATCTTGGGCAGATTGTTCCGGAGCGCCCACTGACCGCAGATGAAGCGCGTTCGACGCTAGGCCCGGTTGTGGCCGCTCTTGAATACCTGCATGGCAAGGGCCTGGTGCATGGGCGCATTCGGCCGGCCAACATTCTGGCGATTGGGGACCAGGTCAAAATTTCCAGCGATAGTTTGCGAGAGGCCGGAGAAGTGCCGCGTTCGGCGAGCGCTTACGATGCGCCGGAGGTGGCGGCGCACGGGGTTTCCGCAGCGAGCGACGTGTGGTCGCTGGGCATGACGCTGGCGGAAGTAGTCACTCAGCATGTGCCCGCGTGGAATGCGGCGCGCATGAAGGCACCGGAAGTCGACAGGGGAATTCCTGAACCGATTTGTGGCATTGTGGAGCGCTGCCTGGAGATTGATCCGCAGAAGAGGTGCGGGCTCGCGGAGATACGCGATCGGCTCAAGGGGGCGGCGGAAAACAGGGAAGCGAAGGCGGCAACGCAAGCGCCGACATTGGCGCCTTCCGCCGACGTCGCGAAACGGTCTGGCGGGTGGTCGTATTGGGTCGCGGGGATTGCGGCGCTTGGGGTGGCAATCCTTTTGATCGCGCATCCGTGGTCGGCGGAGAAGCCGGCATCCAAGGAGGTCGCAGTCCAGTCTCAAACCACTCCGGCTCAGACGGTACCTGCGCAAAGCCTGCCCGCGTCTCCGGTACCTGCTCAGTCTGAAGCTTCGCAACCGGGTTCCGTGCAATCCAGCGCTCCGGTTTCCAATGCAGCGGCTTCAAAGCCGTCTGCTGGCGGGACGCCAGCGGCGGCAAGAGCGGCCGAGGCTGCGAGTGGCGACACTGGGAAAGCGCCGCCAATGGACGGCATTGTTTTGCGGGCTATGCCGGAAGTTTCTCCCAGTGCGCGACGGACGATCCAAGGCAGGATCAGAGTTCGGGCGAAGGTCGATGTGGATGCGGATGGGAATGTGACTGAGGCGAGGTTAACCGATGCCGGTCCGAGCAAGTATTTTGCTCGCGTGGCCCTGGAGGGAGCGCGACGTTGGAAGTTTGCTCCGGCGCCGGATCAAGGCGGGAAACGGCAGTGGACCCTGCTGTTTGTTTTTACACGCGCGCGGACGGAGGCTGTGGCCACGAAGGCGCGGGGGGATTAGGAGAGTGGCTTGTCAGTCCGCTCCGACGTGCATTTTCTTGTGAGAGTGGGGGGCAGTTTCGAAAGCGGATTGCTTCTTCGAATTCTTGAGCCATTCGGCAACGCGGGCTTCGGCTTCTTCGATCTGTTGAGGCGACATGGAGTGGCGGATGTTGCTCTTACCTTCCTCGATTCGCGCGAACAGAGGGGCAGCCGTTTTGGAAGCAAGCAAATACCACATGTAAGCGGCGACCAGATCTTGCGAGCCGTTGTTTGCGTTGTAGTAGTCAGCCAAGCGCAATTGAGCGGCGGGTTCGCCGGATTCGGCGGCGCGGATGGTGTCGACCAACCCGTGCCCGTCTCCATTACCGGAGTCGCCAATCTGCGAGTTGTTCATTGTCAGGTAGAGCAACTCGGTGCGGCTGGAGACGCCCAGCTTGTCAAAAATGCGGAAGAGATAATTCTTGATGGTGTGCGGGCTGAGATGGAGAGCCTTGGCGATTTCGCGATTGGTCATGCCGCCGGCGACGTTTTGGATGACTTCCCGCTCGCGGGCGGAGAGCAGTTCAATGCCTTTGTGATTCGTGGCGTGAACGCGAGGAGAGTTGGCTAGGGCCTCGAGAGCGTGATCGAGCTCGATGCTGCGCGCCCAGATCTGGCCTTCGTGCACGGCGCGGATGCACTTGCAGAGAGTTTCGAGGCGCTCCTGCTTGGAAAAGATTCCACGGGCTCCGGCGCGGAAACAATCGAGAACAATCTCGGGCTCGGAGGAATCAAGCAGAATGACGCCTTTGATTTGCGGACGCAGCGTGCGCATTTCGCGCAGGACCTGGGTTCCGTGGCCGGGTTGATTGTCGAGATTGTGGCTGAGGACGACGACGTCGATCGGCACGCGAAGCACCGCGGCGACGAGGTCGGCAGAAGTCAAGGCCGTCGCGACGACCTGCAGCCCTTGATCCTTATTCATCGCTTCGGCCAGCAACTGGGTATGTATGCGCGTACTGTCGGCAACGACGATGCTGACGAATTCTAAGCCCGCCTGTCCTTTGGAAGTCACCAAGTCTCCGTTTGTGCTCAACCCTTAAGAGATGTACGGCTGGGGGGATCGGAGGTTCATCTCCGAACGTCTTGCAGACACAAAGTCGCGGGGGAGAAGAGAGGCCGACCGGTGCCCTATTACGGTTGCAAATGTACCATTAATTGGGTGAGCGGGCAAGCAATAGGCTTGCGATGTATGCAAGAAAGTGCAACTGGACTAGGTTACCGAAGGCGTCGGAAATGGTGATCGAGGCCGGAGAGCGTTTCGGACTTGGGAGTGCCGTGGAATGGGCTTAGAGCACAGCGATTTGAAGGTAATAAGACATGTATTATCAATATGGTACGAAGATTACACAAGTCATCACTCGAAGTTACCATCGGAAGAACAGGAGTAAACACAATTCTCGGACTGTCGTGAATAGGAAGGCAGTGCTAGAGTCAAAGGATGTTGGAATAGAGACGAAAAGCTCACACGAAAGTAGACTGCCATTCTCCCAAGCCGTTCTACCACTTGCACGCTTTTGCAAATAGCCGTACTTTGACTTCAACAACAACCAAAATTTCCCCGGTTTGTTTAGGTTGTTTTCTCCCCCGAAAGACAAAATTCCCCCGTGGCCTGTGTGTACGACTTTCCCATTTGAGCAACAGGTGGTCCCTATGCATATGGGACTCAGAGGGCGAAGCTGTGAGTAGCGCCAATCAAATTCACGAGGTCAGCGGCGAGATGAGCCAGTGGGTATCCGGAGACTCGGCGCGCTGGTACGCACTCCACACGCAAGCGCGCCACGAGAAGACGGTAGAGCGGCGGCTGCGGGAACAGGGGATGGAGACCTTCCTGCCCGTATCGCATGAGCTGCACACGTGGAGCGACCGAAAAAAGAAAGTCGAAGTGCCGCTCTTCAACTGCTACGTGTTTGTGCGCTGCACGCTGAGCGCGCAGGACCGCATGCGGGTCTATCAGGTGGACAGTGTTCACGGATTTGTTGGGGCCCGGGGAGTAGGGTCGCCGATCCCCGACGAGCAGATCGAGGCGATCCGCGTTGTGCTGGCGCAGACGAGCCCATGGCGCGCGCACCCATTTCTGAAGGTCGGTCAGCGGGTGCGGGTACGGGGCGGAGCGCTGGACGGTGTAGAGGGAGTTTTCCTGTCGGAGAACGGGGACCACAGTCTGGTTATCTCGGTGGACGCCATCCAGCGGTCGATGGCAGTACGGATCGACGGGTACGACGTAGAGCCGGTTTGAATGAAGCGCGGAGCTGCCAGGCTCCGGTGTGAAACGGCGAGAAGCATCTTTAAGTTTTTCTTTAGTTATGTACCAGCCTGAAATCGAACGAATCAGCGAAGAGCTTTACTTTGTCGCGGCGAGTCCGGCAACGCGCCGGCTGCGCATGCAGGCAGAGTTGCTCTCGCAGACCGACGTACCGGTGCTGGTGACCGGAGAAGACGGCAGCGGAAAGAGCACGGCCGCGCGGCTGATCCATGCGCTGTCGTTGCGTTCGAGCTTCCCGTTTATGGCGGTGAAATGCGCCGCGCTGAGCCCCGATCTGCTGGAAAGCGAGCTGTTCGGATTCGAATATGGCGAAGGCAGCGGTCGTTCGGAAGGGAGTCTGGGCAAGCTTGAGCAGTGTGCGAAGGGAACGATTCTGCTGGACGAATTTGATGCGATGCCGGCGGCGATTCAGGCGCGGCTATTGAAATTGCTGGAGACCGGGCAGTTTACCCGCGGCGACGGCCAGGCTCCATTGCGGGCGGATGTGCGAATTATTGTGGCGACGCCGAATGATCTGGAAGCGGCGACGGCGGAGAAGCGGCTGCAGGAAGAGCTGTTCTACCGGTTGAGCGCATTCGAATTGCGGGTGCCCCCATTGCGGGAGAGGCGAGAAGAGATTCCGCTGTTGCTCGGGCATCTGATGAACCGGCTCACTCGCCGCTACGGTGTTCCGGCCCCTCGGCTTTCAGCGAGTCTGTTGGATGTTTGCCAGCACTACACCTGGCCGGGAAATCTGCGGGAACTGGAAAGTTTTGCCAAGCGCTACTTGGCGCAAGCGGATGAAGAAGCTGCCGTGAGGGAATTGCAAGCGAGTCCGGCATACGGAGTTGCGGCGAAAAACGGGAACGGCGGAAATGGCAAGCCGGGCAACGGGACGACCGCGAATGGGCACTTGGGAGAAGAGCGCTCGTCGTTGAAACTGCTGGTGCGGAATGCGAAGTGGGAGGCGGAGCGGGCCGCCATAGCGGAAGCGCTCGAACAGACGCACTGGAACCGGAAAGCGGCGGCTCGGTTGCTCAATGTGAGCTATCGTGCGCTGCTCTATAAAATCCAGGAATACCATCTTGTTCCGCGGGCGGATTCCTTGTCGCGGATCATTGGTTCTGACGGTTTAGAGCACGTGAAGTAAGAACAGGAGGATGATGAAAAACGGGATCGAGGGAAAGATGCCACCCAGGGCACGATGCTTGCGGGCCGTCCATGCGCTGGCGCTTATGGCCACCGTCTCGGGGGCTGCGTTCGCGCAGTCCGACGCGGGGTCGAAGCCGGCCGAGAGCGCGCCAGCCGCGAGTGCGGCGGCGAACAAACTAGCAGGTCAGAATCAAGAACATCAGCCCGTTCATTCCGACAGTTCCTATGTGATTGGCGCAGACGATCTGCTGGCGATCAATGTCTGGAAGGAACAGGAAATATCGCGCACCGTGCCGGTGCGGTCGGACGGAAAAATTTCGCTGCCGCTGGTGGGAGAACTGACGGCGGGCGGGCAAACGCCGCTGCAACTGGAACAGGAGATCGCCAAACGGCTGCAGAGCTACATATCGGAGCCCGAAGTCACGGTGATCGTGCAGGACAGCAAGAGCCGGAAGATCAATATTCTTGGGATGGTGGCACGGCCGGGTTCGTACCTGCTGACGGGCTCGACGACGGTGCTGGATGCAATTGCCATGGCGGGCGGGTTCAAGGACTTTGCCAAGCAGAAAGCAGTTTACGTTTTGCGCCAGGGTGAAAACGGGTCCGAGCAGCGTTTGCCGTTTAACTATAAAGACGTTATCAAGGGCAAAAATACGGAGCAGAACATCCATTTGCAGCCGCGCGACACGGTAGTGGTTCCGTAGGGAATGATGATGAGCATTCATAGGGGTTTGATTCTCGCGTGCACGGTCGCTGCTGCCCAGTTGTTGGCGGCGGGACAGATTGCTCTGGGGCGGGATTCCGGGGTGCCTTCGCAGACCGCGCCGTCGCTGACTGCGCCCGATCAGGCCACGCCCAATCAAACTGTGCCCAATCAGACTTCACCGGACCAACCGGGAACGACCGCCGGAACGCAGGGTTCGGGAAGCACGGAGTCTGGCACGATGAGGACAGCTCCGGCGGCGGCCCTTTTGGGGATTGCGGGAATGGCTGGTGGCAGCGCAGAGGGCGAGGAGCTGAGCCTTGAGTTGCCCCAGATTCCATCCTTGCTGGGTGGCCGTGGTATTTCGTTGTCCTTTCCGGGCGAACTCGAGCGCTCCAACTACCTGCGCGGCGGAGTCAACGTTGGTGCGACGTATGACGACAATCCGCTAATCGTGGCGACCGGGCAGCAAAGCAATACCAGCGAGTCGTTCTTTCCCAACATAAGGATTGAAGAGTCGTCGTCGCGGGCGCGCTGGAGTCTCGGATACGCCGGCGGGCTGACGGTAAATCAGAAGATCACGAGTCAGAACTCGGGATCGCATAACCTGAACTTCGATTCCGTGTTCCGGCTGAGCCCACACGTGAATCTGCGGGTTGCGGAAAACTTCTCCATGACCACCGGGGTTTTTGACTCGGGCGTTGGCGGGCAAGGGGTGGCCGGTGGCGCGGGCGGTCCGAATGCCAGCCTGATCACGCCGTTGGCAGCCCAAAGATCGGAGCTGACGACGGTGGAGACAAACTATCATTTCGCGTTGAACGACCTGGTCGGGGCGAGCGGCTCATTTTACGATTTGAATTTCAGCAATGTCGCAGGTCCAGTGGCGTTATCGAATACCCAGACGGCGACGGGCTCGGGGTTCTGGCTGCACAAGATCTTTCACGGAGACTGGGCAGGATTGAGCTATCGCTTCGAGCGGATCACGTTCGATCCCCAAGGAGAAACCCGGGTTCACGGCTTTCTGGCGGTGGACACGATGAATCTTGGGAACCGGTTCAGCCTGAGCGCGTTTGGCGGTGTGCAATACGCGGACAATCAGGGAGTTGTGCAACAGGGCACGACGACGCTGGCTTCGACATCGACCTTGTGGTCGCCGACAGGGGGAATCGAAGCTGGCTGGCGGAACGCGAGGACGAGCGTCCTGGCGGGATACTCGCGCAGCATCAGTGACGGCGGAGGACTTTTGGGCGCCGTGCAACTGGGGAACGCTTATGGCAGCTTCCGTCGCGAACTGGCTCCGGGCTGGGCAGTGACGGCGACGGCCAGCTATGGAACGAACAGCTCGGTACTGCCCGCGGCCATAGTCGCCACCTCGACTAACCTGAATTCAATAAATCTGACCTCCGTGGGCGCCGGGCTGCAGCGGAATGTCGGCAAAAAGCTCGGGTTGAGGCTGGGTTATACGCATGATTTCCAGCAGCAGGGCGGCATTGGCGATATCGCGCGCAATCGTTTTTTCGCGACGCTTTCCTATCAGTGGGCTAAACCTTTGGGGATGTAAGCATGGACGAAGAATTACAGGAATCGCGCGAGCCAATCGAGTTTAGCGAGATCAAGGGAATCGTCCGCCGGAGACGGTGGGAGTTTCTGTCTGCGTTTTTCATCGGCTGGCTGGTGGTGTGGGGAGCGAGCTGGCTGATCCCATCGACGTACCGGTCGGGGACGCTGATCTTGGTGGAGCAGCCCTCGGTGCCGGAGAAATACGTGGTTTCGAACATCGGCGCCGATATTCAGCAGCAACTGGACAGCATCACCCAGCAGATACTGAGCCGTACCCGGCTGCTTCGCATTATCGACAGCCTCGGTCTCTACGCGAAGGACCGGAAGCACATGAGCGAAGACGATCTAGTCGAGAAAATGCGGAAGGACATTGAGATCGAGTTGGTGCGTGGCGATGAGGGGAAGCTCTCGGCATTCAATATCTATTACGACAGCCGCGACCCCAAGATGGCGCAGGCGACCACCAACGAGCTGGCCGAACTTTTCATGACCGAAAATGTTGCCCAGCGGCAAAAGCGTTCGGCGGATACGACCAACTTCCTGGAAGACCAACTGGAGCAGGCGCGGCAGAACCTGACAAAGCAGGAAGCCAAGATGCGGGAGTTCAAGGATCGCCATATCGGGGAACTGCCGACGCAGACGGCAAGCAACCTGCAAATTCTATCGGGACTGCAGAATCAGGTGCAGGCCGACGAAGACTCCCTGAATCGGGCCAAGCAGCAGGATACTTATCTGGAGTCGCTGCTCAATCAATACCGCACGCTCGATCGCGGGACAACCTCGACCAGCGAAGGAGGCGCCTCGGAACTGGATCTGATCGATAAGCAGCTCGATCAGTTGCGGACCCAACTGGCGGATCTTCAGGCTCATTACACCGATAAGCATCCCGACGTGCGGAAGACCAAAGAGCAAATTGCACGGGTGGAGAAGACTCGGGACCGGATCCTCGCCGACATGAAGAGCGGGGCCAGCGGCGGGAACACGCAACCGCCGGACGCCCCGCCGAGCGGGCCGAAGAGCACGGCCATCCTGGAGATGGAAAGCCAATTGAAGGCCAACCGGGTGGAAGTTGCCACCCGCCAGCAGGAAATCAAGGAACTGCAAGCGAAAATTAGCCAGTATCAGGGGCGGCTGAATATGGCTCCGGTGATGGAACAGCAGTTTGCCGACGTTACGCGCGACTACGATCAGTCGAAAGCGGATTACGAGACGCTGCTGAAAAAGAAAAACGAATCGGAAATGGCTACCGATCTGGAAAAAACCGAGCAGGGCGAACACTTCCGCATGCTCGATCCCCCGAGTCTTCCGGCCAAGCCGTCGAAGCCGAAGCGCTTGGTATTTCTCGGGGCCGGGTTGGCGGCAGGCCTTGTTTTGGGCGCCGGCCTCGCAGTGGGTCGAGAGATGTTGAGCGGCAAGATATACAGCGAGCGAGAGATCAGGCGGCGGATGCCGTTCGAAGTCATTGCGGAAATCCCTCCCATCGAAACCCCGCTGGAACAGCGGCTGAATCGCCGATCTGCCTGGGTGGCAAGTGTGGCCGCGGCCGGGATAGCTGGATGTATCCTGATTGGGTCGGCAGTGACCTATTTCTACGGCTAGATCTTCTGCCGATCTGATAAGACGAAATCATGTACAAAGCCTTCTATCGACTGCAGCGAAATCCGTTCGAAATTACCCCCGACCCCTCGTTTCTGTTTCCGACGACCCGGCATAACGAGGCGCTGGCGACCCTGTACTACGGCGTCACGGCGCATCGGGGATTTGTGGTTCTGACCGGGGAGGTGGGGACCGGGAAGACTCTGCTGCTGCGTTCGCTGCTGGGGCTGCTGCAACGGAGAGATACGGCGTTTGCCCTGATTTTCAATCCCAGCCTGTCGCCGCTGGAGTTTGTGCGCTATATCGCGGGCGACTTCGGGTTGCCGAGCGCCGGCAAAGCGAAAGACGAGTTGATCCACATATTGAACGAGTTCCTGCTGCAGAGACATCAGCATGGTTTGACAACCTTGCTGGTGGTGGACGAAGCGCACCATCTGTCTGCAGAGGTTCTCGAAGAGATCCGGCTGCTCACCAACCTGGAAACATCGCAGCAAAAGCTGTTGCAGATTGTGCTCGCGGGCCAGCCGGAACTGGACCAGAAGCTCGATTCCCACGAATTGCGGCAACTCAAGCAGCGGGTCGCACTGCGTTGCCGTTTGGATTGCCTGAACCTGCACGAAACCGGCGAGTACATGCGCCGCCGTCTGACAATTGCGGGGCTCAATGGAGGGCCGCCGATTTTTGAGGAAGAAGCCATCGCGGCTGTGCACCAACATTCGAAAGGAATTCCGCGGCTGATTAATACGATCTGCGAGAATGCGCTGCTCGCAGGCTATGCGAAACAGGAAGCTGTTGTAACGGCCCCGATCGTCCACGGTGTGGCCAGCGATTTGCGGCTCGGGGTGACATCGGACAAGAACAACGGGACCGCGAAGGTGGCGCACGGAGCCGACGATGAGAACCTGCTACGGGCTGTGAAGATGCTGCTCGACGTGCGTGATCGCATGCAAGGGCCGGTGGATCCGAAAGGACGATTGCAGTAAAGAGAGAAGTTTATGAGCTACATATTCGAAGCGCTGCAACGGGCCGAAGCCGAACGGACGGGAACAACTGCACCTGTGCCCGCAGAATCGGTTGCCGATCTGCTGCAGGAATTGGACCGCGCGGAGGCGAAGGCTGAGCAAACGGAAGCTATACCTCCCTTGCCAGCGGCCCCCGCATTGGAGCCGGATAAAGTGGGAACGGAGACGTTTGCCCAGTCGCGGGTGATCGTGCCGAAGCTCACGTCCAATTCGCGGCTGATATGCATGTCGGACCAGGGAAGCCCGGCGGCGGAGCAGTTTCGCGTGCTGGGTTTGAAGCTGCGTCATCTTCGCGAGCGGCGCAAGCTGAAACGGGTGGTGGTGACGGGCACGGCACCCCAGGAAGGGAAGAGCCTGGTGGCGGCAAATCTGGCATTGAACCAGGCGCGCAGCAAAGTTCTGAAGACGCTGCTGGTGGACGGCGACCTGCGCCGGCCGACCTTAGCCGATCGCTTTGGGTTTGGTCGCTCGTTGCCGGGGCTGAGCGAATGCCTCGCCGGAGAACTGGAACTTGGCGAGGCCGTATACAAGATCTCGGGCTCCGGTTTGTGGTTTATGCCCGCTGGCCGCACAGCCGACAATCCACTGGAGTTAATGCAGGCGGGACGGGTTGGAGAGTTGCTGGAGCGCGCCGGGACATTTTTTGACTGGATTATTATTGATACGCCTCCTGTAACCCCGGTGGCGGAAACAAGCTACTGGATGAAGCTGGCGGATGGAGTGCTGGTTGTAATTCGCGAAGGCGTCAGCGAGAAAAAGACCGTCGAGAAGGCAATCAGTTCTTTTGAGAGCTCACGATTGCTGGGCGTTGTGGTGAATAGCTGCAGTTCGAACGAGCACAAAGACTACTATTCGCGCTACGCCCAAGAGCGCGGGAGCGCGCGGAATTCCGGCAAGATCGAGGTTGTGAGCGCTCCTGAGCCGGAGTAAGATGGCCTGGTAACACTTGTAACGAACCTGAGCTTTGAACCTAGTTCCCCCCTAGGATTGTAATTTCCCCCTTGCACAGTAGAACTGCTAGGCCACCTGGTTAACAGGGCGGCTCGCGAAGGAGTTTCACGTGGCAACCCGTCCGACAGATTCGATCCGATCTTCCGTACGAATCCGGCAATCGCAAGCGCCTGTGGGAGGCGCTGAAGTGTTGAGCGAAGATTCGTTTCACAGGATGATCTCATTGGAGCGCAAGCGCAGCGAGCGCTCACAGCGGCCGTTTGTGCTGCTCCTGGTGGATACCTGTGCCGGCAATGATGCAGCCGGATCGGGCGACCGGCGCGACCCGGTACTGATGGATTTGCTGGGCGCTTTGCAAGGGGCGACGCGTGAGACCGATGTCACCGGCTGGCATAAAGAAGGTGCCATCATCGGCGTCATGTTTACGGAAATCGTTCTGGATAACAATCTGGTGTTGAGCACGATTCTGGCGCGCCTTGGCTCCGTGCTGCGGGAGCGGCTGGATGCGGAACAATTCAGCCGCATCAAGTTTTCATTTCACGTTTTTCCCGACGATTGGGACGTGCAGGATCCAAACCGTCCCAGCAATCCGACGCTGTACCCGGATCTGGAAAAACGCCAAAAAGAAAACCGCTTTGGGCGGGCGCTGAAGCGCATGATTGACTTATTTGGAAGCTTGGCGCTGCTGGCGCTGTTATCGCCGGTTTTCCTGATGATCGCGGCGGCGATCAAACTGACATCTCGTGGTCCGGTGCTGTTCCGGCAGAAGCGGATTGGGGAGCACGGGACGCCCTTCACGTTTTTGAAGTTCCGCTCCATGTATGTGAACAACGATTCGAGCGAGCACCGGGAATACGTGCGCCAGTTGATCGAAGGGAAGGCGGACAAGAAACCCGCCAGCGGCAATGGCGCCGGAGTATTCAAGCTGACCAACGATCCGCGGATCACGCCGGTCGGTAAATTTCTGCGGCGCTCGAGCCTGGATGAACTGCCGCAGCTCATCAACGTCTTCCAAGGGGAGATGTCGCTGGTTGGGCCGCGGCCGCCCGTGCCCTACGAAGTGGAAGCCTACGCCACCTGGCACCGCCGCCGGCTGCTCGAAGCCAAGCCGGGAATCACCGGGCTCTGGCAGGTCTATGGGCGCAGCCGGGTGGAGTTCGACGACATGGTGCGGCTGGACCTGCGCTACGCGAGGGAATGCTCTCCGCTGCTCGACCTGAAAATACTTTTGCAGACACCGAAAGCCGTCATCGGCGGAGACGGCGCCTGCTGATTGGTCTTCGCTCATCGTCTTAATTCCATATCAGTCCATTCCTTTTTCACTGCCCGCCGATTTCCCCCGCCCCGGGCGACAACGGATCATCCAAGGTGAATCTTATGCTGAGGTTCGGAGTTATCGGCTATGGGTATTGGGGGCCGAATATCGTGAGGAATCTGCGGGCCCTCGAAGGATGTCAAGTAGTCGGTGTGTGCGATCAGAGCGCGGCTTGCCGCAAAAGGATGCAGGGATCTCATCCCGGCATTCCGGTTTATTCGGACTACAAGGAACTGATGACATCGCCGGATGTGGATGCGATTGCCGTGATCACGCCAGTGTGGACGCACTATGAACTGGCAAAGGCGGCGCTCGAAAACGGGAAACATGTGTTTGTGGAGAAGCCGTTCACGAGCAACTCGGCTCAAGGAGAAGCACTGATCAACCTTGCCGAGCAAAAAAAACTGCAGATTATGGTGGACCACACCTTCCTGTTCACCGGGGCGGTGCGAAAAATTCAAAAGCTGCTCGCCGAGGGAACGCTCGGCAAACTCTACTACTACGATTCGACGCGGGTGAACCTGGGTCTGTTTCAACATGACTGCAACGTGGTCTGGGACCTGGCGCCGCATGACCTGTCGATCATGAACCACCTGTTGCACGAGGATGCGGAGGCGATTTCGGCGACCGGGCAATCGCACCTTAACGGGCACGAGGACATTGCGTTCATCACGGCCTACTATCCGGACAAGATGATTGCGCACGTCAACGTGAACTGGATTTCTCCGGTCAAGGTTCGAACCACGCTGATCGGCGGCGAAAAGAAAATGCTGGTTTGGAACGATCTGGAAGCCGACGAGAAGTTGAAGATTTATGACAAAGGCGTGGACGTCAAAAGCCAGGAAGGCGTGTACAACCTGCTGGTCAGTTACCGATCGGGCGACATGTGGGCTCCGCAGGTGGAGCAGGTAGAAGCGTTGCGCTTGGAGCTGCAGTACTTCGTCGATTGCATCAAGAAGAACGAAAAACCCTTTAACAACGGTTGCGCCGGATTGAAAGTGGTTCGGATGCTGGAAGCGGCGAACAAATCACTGGCCAAGCGGGGGGAACTTGTTTACGTCTAGGCGTGCCACGGCACAAGAACTGCATGGCTGAAGAATTCTATCTACTTCCGAACGTGGTCGTGGAGCCGCTGGTGCACCATTGGTACGCCTGGTCGCACCTGATTCCTCCAGCCACGGCGGCACGCAACGAGACCGAACGGCACCTGCGCATCATGGATTCGTTCATTCAGTCCCCTGCGGCGCATGCCGCGGCAGTGCGGAATCCAAAGTTGCTGGGCGGCCCGTTTATGGATCTGCCTGCGGATCGCCTGGAGTGTGTGCAGCAACTCGCGGATGAGACGCGAAACAGTCCGCTGGCTGAACTGTCGCGCGCAATCTGCGAAGTCGACGCCATGTTGAAGGCGAATGCCAAGGGATATTCGCTGGAGTCGCTCTACGCGCTCGTTCCCGAGCCGCTGCGCGGATATGTGGAACTTGTCTACGATCTGCACAACCACCCTTCGTTCCGGCTGTTCGAGCGGTTGCTCTACAAGAGCCGCTTTTACAACCCGAAACTGCAAAGCCTCATGCTTTCCCTGATCACCGAGGACGAGCGGCCGTTCGTGCTGAGCACGCCCCGTTTTAAGGAGCCGGGAAAAGTTCATCTGCAAATTCCATTTGCCAGCGAGCAGCTGGATTTTCTCTTTCAGCTGAAAACGAAATCTGGTTCTCTTGCGGCGATCAAAGATCGGCTTGAGTTGACCGACGGGGACGACCGGGTTTTGCGCAGCTTTCTGAGCGCGCATCCGGCCAGAAAATATCAGCCTTATGACGGCAGGGGTGCGCGCTGGCGGTATTTCGGACATGCCTGCATTCTGGTCGAGGCCGCAGGCGCGAGCATTCTTACCGATCCGGTTCTGAGTTACACCTACGAAAACAACATTTCCCGTTATACGTATGAAGACCTGCCCGAGGTGATTGATTGCGTTTTGATTACGCACAATCATCAAGATCACTTGCTGTTCGAAACTTTGCTCCAATTGCGCTCGAAGATACGCACGATCGTCGTCCCTAAGAATGCCGGCGGCGCCTTGCAGGATCCGTCGATGAAGCTGATCCTCGAGCAATGCGGGTTCAAGAACGTGGTGGAGATGGAGGAGATGGAAGAAGCGCAGTTTGGGGCGCTTCATCTGACGACTTTGCCATTTCTGGGAGAACATGGCGATCTCGACATTCGAACCAAGCTGGCATATCTCATCCGGGTGAACGGGCACTCGCTGTTGTTCGCCGCCGATTCCTGCAATATCTGCCCGGAGATGTACAAGCATGTGCACGACGAAATCGGCGATGTGGATGTTGTGTTCCTGGGAATGGAGTGCGCCGGTGCGCCGATGTCATGGTTATACGGTCCGCTGCTTACGGAAAAAATGGAGCGTGCGCAGGATCATTCAAGGCGGCTGGCAGGGTCGAATTACGAGCGCGCCAACGACATCGTGGAGCGGTTTCACTGCAAGGAACTTTACGTCTACGCGATGGGCCAGGAACCGTGGCTGAACTATGTGATGAGCGTGAAGTACACGCCGGAATCGCACCCGATAGTGCAGTCCAACAAGTTACTGGAATCGTGCGCACTAAAGGGCATTATTGCCGAGCGGCTGTTCGGCGAAAAAGAAATTCTTCTTGCTGCATAAATTCATTTCGTTGCCATGAAGCCACTAATAACAGGAAGTTTCAGCAGCGTGGGTGCCGTGAGCCTGGAAGAACGACACAAGCTTCTCGTGGAGTGGAATAACAACACTTCGGACTATCCCCGCGATCTGTGCATCCACCAGGTGTTTGAAGAGGAGGCGGCACGCCGGCCTAACGCGGTCGCGGTGCGGTTCGAGGATCGGGAGCTGACTTACCGAGAGCTGAACGAGCGAGCCAACCAGTTAGCCCACCGGCTGCGCGAACTGGGCGTGGGACCGGAAGTGATGGTGGGAACGGCGATCGACCGCTCGCTCGAAATGGTAATCGCGTTACTGGGGATCCTGAAAGCCGGAGGAGCTTTTGTGCCGCTCGATCTGAACTATCCGGCGGAAAGGCTGGCGTTCATGGCGTCGGACACAAAAGCGCCGGTCTTGGTTGTGGGACGGAAGGCACTCGAGCGGCTTTCCGGTCAAGACTGGCTGCAAGCTCAACTGGTGACGTTAGATGGCGACGCCGGAGAAATTAACGGGAAAAGCAAAACGAACCCGGAAAATCTCACCAGCCCGGACGGTCTAGCGTATGTGATGTACACATCCGGTTCAACAGGCCGGCCGAAAGGTGTGATGGTGCCGCACCGCGCGGTCGTGCGGCTGGTAAAGCACACCAACTTTCTGGAGTTCGGCGAAAACGACGTGTTTCTGCAGTTCTCGCCGGTTTCGTTCGATGCGTCGACACTCGAAATCTGGGGACCGCTTCTCAACGGTGGATGCGTCGCTGTTGCCTCGCCATGTACTCATTCGCTGGACGAGATCGGAGCAGAGATTCGCAAGCACGGCGTGACCACGGCGTGGTTGACGGCGGGACTCTTTAATCTAATGGTCGAGCAGCGTCTTGACGATCTCAAAGCACTGCGCCAATTGCTGGCGGGCGGCGATGCGCTCTCGGTTCCGCATGTGAAGGAGGCTTTGAAAGGTCTTCCACATTGCCGGCTGGTCAATGGTTATGGGCCGACCGAGGACACCACGTTTACGTGCTGCCACACCATCACGGCAGAAGATGTAGAAGGCACGTCGATCCCGATCGGGCGGCCGATCGCGAATACGCAGGTGTATCTACTGGACGCAAATTATGAGCCCGTTGCGGTGGGAGAAGAAGGCGAACTGTACGCGGGCGGGGATGGCGTGGCGCGCGGATACCTGAACCAGCCCGAACTTACGGCGGAGCGGTTTATCCGGAATCCGTTCAGGGACGATCCGAACGCGAAGCTTTATAAGACCGGCGATCTCGCCCGTTATCGCGCGGACGGGGTGATCGAGTTTCTTGGCCGCATCGACAATCAGGTCAAAATCAGCGGCTACCGCATTGAATTGGGTGAGATCGAAGCGGCGCTGATCGCGCACCCGGATGTCAAGAATGCGGCTGTGATTGCGCGACAGGATGGCCCGGGTCAGAAAAAGCTGCTGGCATACGTGGTTCCGCGGAATGGGACATACTCGGCCACTGAGCTGCGCGCCTATCTGGAACAGAAACTTCCTTCATACATGTTGCCCAGCGCGCTGATGAGTTTGGATGTGCTGCCGCTTTCGCCCAACGGGAAACTGGATCGGGGCGCGCTTCCGTCGCCGGGCATCGAGCAGGCGGCGGTTACAAGCAAGGCGTCTGACACGAAGACAGAACTAGAGCAGAAAATCGCGGCCGTGTGGGGAAAAGTCCTGGGGTTGCCGGAAGTCGGCCTTGAAGTCAATTTCTTCGACATCGGGGGCGACTCGCTCGCGCTGCTTGAAGTGCACGCTGAATTGCAGAAAGCAGTCGACGCTCAGATTCAGGTCGTCGATCTTTTCGACTACACGACGGTTCGCGGGCTGGCGCAGAAGCTAATCGGGGGCGCGAAGAGAAATCTGCAGGCAGCCCAGGACCGGGCGCAACAACAAAGGGCCGCGTGGGAGCGGCAAAAAGCCATCCGTACTCTCTAATCTCAGGTTGACCGCACGTTACAACTCCTAGGAGCACTCCATGAAAACAACCGGCATGCAAACTTTGAACGAGCTATGGGCAAATGACCCGCGGTGGCGCGGAGTGGTTCGGCCCTACACGGCAAGCGATGTCTATCGGCTGCGGGGATCGATTGAGATTGAGCATACTTTGGCGCGCCTCGGAGCGGAGCGGCTGTGGGGTCTGCTGCACTCGGACACCTACGTGCCGGCGCTCGGCGCGATGACCGGGAACCAGGCCGTGCAGCAGGTGAAAGCCGGCCTCAAGGCGATCTACGTGAGCGGCTGGCAGGCGGCGGCCGACGCCAACGAAGCAGGTACGATGTATCCGGATCTGAACCTGTATCCCTCGGATTCGGTTCCGAAACTGGCGGCGCGGCTCAACCAGGCGCTGGTGCGGGCGGACCAGATTGCGCATGAGCAGGGCAACAATGACGTCCACTGGTTTGCACCTCTGGTCGCCGACGGGGACACGGGGTTCGGGGGAACGCTGAATTCGTTTGAACTGATGAAGGCGATGATTGAAGCCGGAGTTGCGTGTGTGCACTTCGAAGATCAGTCTTCGTCGGCGAAGAAATGCGGTCACTTGGGCGGGAAAGTTCTGGTTCCGACGAAAGAAGCGGTGCAGCGGCTGGTTGCCGCGCGTCTGGCTGCCGATGTAATGGGAGTTCCGACGCTGATTATGGCGCGCACGGATGCGGAAAGTGCGGGCCTGTTAACCAGCGATGCCGATCCATTTGACCACGAGTTTATGACCGGCGAGCGCAACGAGGAAGGCTTGTTTGTGATCCGCAAAGGCATCGAGGCGGCGATTGCGCGGGGTTTGGCGTATGCGCCATACGCAGACTTGATCTGGTGCGAGACCTCAACCCCGGACCTCGCCGATGCGCGGGAATTCGCCGAGGCGGTGCTGGCGCAGTATCCCGGCAAGATTCTGGCGTATAACTGCTCGCCGTCGTTTAACTGGAAGAAGCATCTTGATGATGCGACGCTTGCCAGGTTCCAGCAGGAACTGGGCGCGATGGGATACCGATTCCAGTTTGTGACCCTGGCTGGATTCCATGCGCTGAACCTATCGATGTTCGATCTGGCGCGCGCCTACAAAGAAAACGGAATGGCGGCCTACTCGCGGCTGCAGGAAAAGGAGTTCGGCCGGGAGCGCGATTTCGGGTATGAGGCCGTAAAGCACCAGCGCTTTGCGGGCACAGGATACTTCGACGCCGTGCAGCAGACCATCACCGGCGGGATGGCTTCCACGCTGGCGTTGCGCGGTTCCACCGAAGCCGAGCAATTTTACGGCGGGAACGGTGTAGCCGGCGGGGTGACGGCAGCGGGCAACACCAACAGCAATGCCAAAGCCAACGACAAAATCAACGGAAATGGGCACCTGAGCGGCAATGGCAACGGAAATGGCCATCGCCGAATGCGGCACCCGGACCAGTCCGCGCACGCCGGCGATGGGTCCGCCAAGAACCGGGGAAACGGGCAGGCATCCCGTGATCCGGTGAACGCTTCCCGCTTTGAGCAGAAGACCGATTAATCCGGCAGACCAAACGCTGGTTAAGACGAACCGGATAGATTTGCGGCAGCAGCCTCGCTGCCCTCAGTTTCATCCCAACCCATACCAACCCCAATGAGGAACTTGCCGAAGATGGATCAATTTGTCTGTATTGCCCCGGATGTAAAGCTTGGCGAAGGCGTGAAGCTTTCCAAGTTTATCAATCTTTATGGTTGCGAGATTGGCGACGAGACCAAGATTGGGGCGTTTGTCGAGATTCAGAAGAACGCTTCCGTCGGCAAGCGCTGCAAGATTTCGAGTCACACTTTCATCTGTGAAGGGGTGACCATTGAAGACAACGTGTTTGTCGGTCACGGCGTGATGTTCATCAACGATTTGTATCCGCGGGCGACGGCCGCTGGGGGCGGTTTGCAGACCGAGGCCGACTGGAAGGTGGAACGGACACTGGTGAAAAAGGGCGCGTCGATCGGTTCGGGCGCGACCATCCTGGCGAACACCACGATCGGAGAAAACGCCATCGTGGGGGCGGGAGCTGTAGTTACCAATGATGTACCCGCCAATACCATTGTGACTGGCGTTCCGGCGAGGATCTCGCGTCAAATTGAAGTGGGGGCAACCCGGTGAATTCTACGCAGAATATTCCTTTTCTTGACTTGGTTACACCGCACGTTGAGCTCGAGCAGGAGCTGACGGCGGTCTTTCAAAAGGCGATCCGCTCGGCTGCCTTTATCGGCGGCCCGATGGTAGAGAACTTTGAAAAAGAGTTTGCTGCGTTCTGCCAAACCGAACGCGTGGTGGCCGTCAACAGCGGCACCGACGCGCTCCGTTTCGCCCTGATGGCGGCAGGAGTCAAGGCCGGGGACGTGGTGATCACGGTTCCAAACACGTTCATTGCCACCACCGAAGCGATTTCGCAGGCGGGAGCACTGCCGGAGTTCGTCGATATCGACGAGCGCACCTACAACATGGATGCCGACAAGCTGCGCGAGTATCTGCAAGCGCAGTGCACGGTGTCAGCGGAAGGCCGGCTCCTCAGCAAGAGGAGCAAGCGGCCGGTGACAGCCATAGTCCCGGTCCATCTTTACGGGCAAATGGCGGACATGGATGCGATCCTCGCGCTGGCGGAACAGTATCGGCTCATGGTAATCGAGGACGCGTGCCAGGCGCACGGGGCCGAATATTTCTCGCGCCAGCAAAACCGGTGGCTGCCGGCAGGTTCCATGGGGCGCGCGGCCGCATTCAGCTTTTATCCCGGCAAGAACCTGGGAGCCTGCGGCGAGGGTGGCGCCGTTACGACGAATGACGCGAAGCTGGCGGATACCTGCAAGATGATTCGGGATCATGGCCAGGCGAAGAAGTACTACCATGACATCGAGGGATACAACGGCAGGCTGGACGCGATTCAGACGGGCATTCTGAGTGTGAAGCTGAAGCATCTTCCGGAGTGGAACCGGCAGCGGAGGGAGCGAGCCGGGGAATATAAGCGGCTGTTTGCGGCATCCGACGCTGCCCTCGAGGCGCCCCTGGAGCCGTCGTGGTCGCGCGCAGTTTACCACCTGTATGTGGTGCGGACGCAGGACCGCGAAGGGCTGATGCTGCATCTGACGAAAGCCGGCATCGGCACGGGCATTCATTATCCCGTTCCACTGCACCAGCAGCGGGCTTACGCGTCGCTCGGATACAAGCCGGGAGATTTTCCGGTCACGGAGAAAGTGGCGGCCGAAATTGTCTCTTTGCCGATGTTTCCGCAGCTCAGAGCAGAACAACAGAAACGAGTGGTCAGCGAGATTGCGCGCTTTCTGCAAAGCGCGCTGGCGGCGGCGAAGTGAGCGGTCGCAGACATCTTGAGGGCTGCGGCGCGAGGGCCCTACGCGCCGGGCATTCGCTGAGGAAGATGGAGTTCTAACATGTCGACCATCGAAGCAATTGACTCGGAAATTCTTGAGACCGCGTCCTCCCGGACGCGACAGAAATTATGGATTGATCTGGACAACTCGCCCCACGTGCCGTTTTTCCGTCCGATCATTGCCGAACTGAAGGCGCGAGGATACGAACTTGTGATCACCGCCCGGGACGCATATCAGGTGCGGGAGCTCTTGCAGTACTACGGAGTCGAAGCCAAAGTCATCGGGGGCCATTACGGCAAGCATAAGATTCTCAAGGCGCTGGGAACCATTTGGCGGGCTTTGGCCCTGATCAACCTGGTGCGGAGGGAGAGACCGGACATTTCCCTTTGTCACGGATCGCGGGGTTGCCTCATCACCTCGAAGGTTCTGGGAATCCCGCATCTCGCGCTGATTGACTACGAATTCACGGCGGGCATCCCCTCCATGCGGCCGACATGGATCATGGTCCCAAGCGTCGTGTCCCACCGGCTGGGCGACGAGGGTGTTCGCGTTCTGCACTATCCTGGAATCAAAGAAGATGTGTATCTTCCCAGTTTCCGCCCCGATCCAGGATTGCGGAAGCGGCTCGGGATCGCGCCGGACGCCCTGGTGATCACCGTCCGTCCGCCTGCAACCGAGGCTCATTACCACAATCCCGAGAGCGATATCCTGTTTATGGAGACGCTCAAGAGATTTTCCGCGGAGAAGAGCACAACGATCATTCTGCTGCCCAGAAACAAGAGGCAAGAGAGTGAACTAAAGGAGACCTGGAAGGCGGAGATTTCTGCGGGGAGAATTGTCATCCCCGATCACGTCGAAGATGGCCTCAACCTGATCTGGAATGCGGACCTCGTCATTAGCGGCGGGGGCACGATGAACCGGGAGGCGGCCGCGATGGGTGTGCCGGTTTACAGCATATTTCGAGGCAAAATTGGGGGAGTCGACCGCTACCTGGCCGACCAGGGACGGCTCGTACTGCTGGAATCGGTCGAAGATGTCAGGACCAAGATCAAGCCGGTCTATCGGGAAAAAGGCCAACGGCGCGGTGACGAGCAAAGCAACCAAACGCTTAACGCCATTGTTTCCAATATAATGGCGCTGGCAGCGACCACCGGGCACGCCGTTCGCCCGTGATGTCTTCCAAGGTTGCCAAGGCGGAATCGACATCGGCGGAAGGACTTCGACCGGAAGGACTTGTCCGCTTGGCCAAACGCATGGTGCCGGTTCGTTCCGCTTCGGGAAGGCGCCATGCACTAGTGGCATCTAGACCCCCCTCAGTTCTCCGGTAGAATCGGCTGGTAGGAAACACACTCGCACGGGTGCGGCAGCAGAGTTGGATTGCACTCGGCGGTGGCTTCCACATTATTCACGGGCATGCGCTCGTCCCCCGGAGGTATGCATGATCACGGTTCGAAAGCTTCTTTTCGCCATCATTTTTCTCTCATTGGTGTCGGCCGGATGTGCCTTTGGCTCGGCCGCCAACGTCTACATCACCCAAAACGGAAGTCCCACTGGCAGTTGCACCTCGAACGTGCAAACGCCAGCCTTTGTCACCACCGCCGGAAACTGGGGCTCAGGATCTTCACAGATTGGCCCCGGAACCACGGTCCTGTTCTGTGGCACGTTTAATCTCTCAGTGGGCAGTTCGCTCGCCAGCTTCCTGGGGAGTGGCAATTCCACCAGCCCAGTCACTTTCAAACTGGATTCGAACGCCATCATCCAGTCTCCAGCGATGGGTTCGGATTCCGCGGGAGCGTTCAACTGCAACGGCAAGAGCTACGTAACCGTCGACGGGGATGGGACTGGCACCATCGAAAACACGGCGAATGGAACGGGGCTGGCAAATGCGCGATCCAGCAGTGGACTTTATTTTAGTAACTGTACCAATGCTGTAGTGAACGGGTTAGTCATTAAGAACATCTATCTGAATCAAGAAAACAATTCCAGCGGGAGCGGGCAGTATACCGCTGACATTGCGTGCGGAGGCGTTACAACTACTGGCTCTACCTGCACGGGCATGCAGATTTACAACAACACGCTCAACAATGCACGGGCCGGAATCAATATCAACTTCGACAGCGGCAATGACGCGAGCAAGGTGGCGATCTACAATAACACGATCAGCGATCACGCTTGGGGTATCACCTTCGCCGCGGATAACGCTTCTTCCACGGCGTCGGGCGTGATTATCCATGATAACAACATCAACAGTTTCTTGAACTGGACGGACAATGTGGCCACGTATCACACGGATGGGCTCATTCTCTACAATGACGTAAACGCTAAGTCCTACGACACATATCAGATTTACAACAATCACTTTTCTGGCAGTCTTGGGAAATACTCGGCTACCGGCTATATCGCCTGTGGAAGAATGTCCACCTGCACCATCTTCAACAACGTTATGGTGGACACGGGATCCACTCCGGCCTACGGGTACATCTGGCTTTATACGCCCAATGGACCTGATTCGGTCTATAACAACACGCTGGTGGCATCAAGTGGCGGTGGTTTCGGCGTGACACTAGGCGACGACGCCGGTCTCGGCGGGGGTACGACTTCCAATCTTACCGTAAAAGACAATATCTTTATCAACGTAACCGTCGGGATTCATGACTACAGAAGTCTTACGACAGATGTGGCTGCTTCGGACAACAATGTGTGGCGAACCCCGTCTGGCGATGCGCCTCAATTTGCGACGAATGACGGCAGCGAATTCAGTTATGCGACTTGGCAAAAGGATGGGTTTGACCTGAATAGCACGACCAGTGATCCGTTGCTTGCCAGCAACTATGTGCCACAGTCGGGATCGTCAGCGATCGGACTTGGTGCGAATCTGACCCCTCTCAATGTACCTCCCCTTGACGTTGACATGGCCGGCAATCCTCGTCCCGCGAGTGGTGGCGTATCGTGGGTCTCGGGCGCCTTCAATAACACGAGTGGCGGCCTAGCACCGCCCACGGGACTTGTTGCAGTCGTGAAATGATCTTGACCCGGATTTAGCGGCGGCGGGGCCTACTCCACGGAGTGGCGTCCTGCCGCCGTCCATACAGCTCACCCGCTTCGCCTTTCCACCCCTCATGACATACGACGATTCTCGCGGCCGGGATGAGCCCGTGGCGGCGCCATCATCGGTCAAGAGCGCGCAGGCCGCTGTGTCTGGCTCAGCCTGCAAGATCTGTGGCAACCGGGCCGGCAACAAAGAGCACGTTGTTTCCGAAATGATGTTCGGCCTGAAGGAAGAGTTTCCTTATCTAGAGTGTGGAGAGTGTGGCTGTCTGCAATTGGAAACGGCTCCGCCAGAAATGGGTACGTATTACCCACAAAATTACTATGCGTTTCGGTCTTCAAGCAGAAGGACCTGGGTCAAGGAGCTCCTCAGGCAGCTTAAGAATCGCTGTTATTTCGGCCGCGTTTCTCCTCTCGCCCGCTTCTGGGATGTTCGACATCCACACCTCCAGCTCCGCGCTTTCTCCTCAATGAAACCGTCCAGAGTGGCAAAGATTCTGGACGTTGGATGTGGGTCTGGTGCCTTCGTCCGCGATCTCTTTTCGCTGGGATTCAGCAACGTACTTGGAATTGATCCTTTCATTGCCGGTGATATCGAGGCGAGCGGCAGGGTGATAGTGAGGAAGTGCGGGTTGGACGAACTCACGGGAACTACGTGGGATGTGATCATGTTCCACCATTCCTTTGAGCACATTCCCGATCCGCACGAGACTCTGAGAACGGTTCGCAACCTGCTTGCGCCCGACGGGCAGTGTTTGATTCGAGTACCCGTGGTGTCCTGGGCTTGGAGGCATTACGGCGCAAACTGGGTCCAGCTCGACGCTCCCAGGCATTTCTTCCTTCACAGCGAAAGGAGCCTGCGGGCGCTTGCAGAACAATCCGGTTTGGTCGTTACCCGCACGGACTACGATTCAACGGAATTCCAGTTCTGCGGGAGTGAACTATATGCACGCGGCATTGCGTTTGGATCCACTGAGCCTGCGGCCTTTATCCCGCGACGAGCGGTCGCTGCCTTCAGGGCTCAGGCGCTCCGGCTCAACAAGCAACGGCTCGGAGACCAGGCAGCGTTTTACCTGGCAGTCTCTTAACCAGCACCGGGACCGTTTGCCGGCGTCGTTCTCTTCATAGTTCCATATCTTCTAAGGATCACAGACTCTGTGGACGTCATGACGAAACAATCTAGGGGCATGTCTTCCTTCGTGGGAAAGCTGCGCGAAAAATTAACCAGCGGCGGGGCCCTCAGGAATCATGCATTCCGCGGGGGCACATGGCTGGGTTTCGGCGGAGCTCTTGAACAGCTGTTCCGATTCGGACGAAGCATGTTGCTGACGCGCTTGCTTGCTCCTGAAGCTTTCGGAGTTATGGCAATCGTGTATTCAGCTAGTGCCGTTGTTGACATGCTCGCGGAAATCGGTGTCAAAGAAGCGATTATTCAAAACCCCAAAGGTCAGGATGATGACTTCGTTAACTCGGCGTGGTGGCTCGCTTTTGGTCGGGGGATTGGGATTTACCTTCTTCTTTTTGCGGCTGCTCCTTGGATTGCGAGATTCTATGGAAATCCGGAACTTGTTCCCTTGATGCGGGTCGCTCTATTGAGCATTGTGTTCCAAGGAGCTCAAAGCTCAAGGTCCTACGTTGCGCTGAAAGAGATGAAGTTCAAGCGATGGGCCCTCATCCAGTCCGGAGGCGGAGTTTGCGGTTCGTTGATTGTGGTCGCTATGGCATTTGTTGTTAAGAGCGTTTGGGCTCTCGCTATCGGGTATGCTGCTGAGAATTGTGTACGGTGCTTAGCTTCCTATGTCATCTGCCCATTTCGACCACGCTTAAAAATCGACAAAGACTCGCTCAAGGAGCTGCTGCGATTCTCAAAGGGCGTGTTTGGCCTTTCATTCCTGAACCTTATCTTCTCTCGAGCCGACATTTTTGTGCTGGGTAAGCTCTATCCCGCGGCTCAATTAGGCATCTACGCCATGGCTGTCTATTTGATCCAGGTTCCCACTTCGTTCATCATGGGCGTGTTGAGTCAGACCTTGATGCCCAGTTTTGCACGGATCCAAGAAGATTCCCCTCGCATAAACCGCATTCTTGTACGAGTGACATCTGTGCTGCTTATACTCGGGATGCCGATTGCGATCTTCGTCATCTTCGGAAGTGGAAGCTTGCTTTCGTTGTTCTATGGTCCCCGATATGCGGGAGCTTCATTGCCCCTCACGGTCGCTGCTTTAGTCGCGATTGTCAACTTGATGAATAGCCTGATAACGATGGCTTTCTATGCGACGGGACGTCCGCACCTCCATCGCCGTTGCGTCTTGATAATGGCTGTACTTATGATTGCTGCGATTTATCCCGCCGCGCGACATTTCGGGCCTGTGGGCGGACAACTGGCCGCTCTTGCGGCAGTTGTCGCCGGCTATCTGTCACAGCTTGTAGACATCCGGCGACTCACGCGGCTCGACTTGGCCGGTTACGCAAAATCATTCCCATTTGTGTTTGCTGTTTCTTGCGGAGTTATGGGATTGTTATGGGGAGTTCGCCATCTTGTTGTGACAAGTCAACCTTTCGTGAATCTTCTGTTTGGCATGTTTGGGTGCATACTCGCACTTGGTTTTTGTGGAGGAATTCTTCTGCGGCAGCTGAGCACTGAGACATGAGCTTTTGGAGTTTTCAATGCATGAGCTAGCCGAAGTGTTGGTGCACCAACAGAGGCCCGATCCAGGCCCGTTCGTGCGCTGGCATCTACGACGGAAGTTTTGCGTGATGGAAGAGTTATTCCGGAAATACCTGGCCCCTGGGGCGAAACTCGCGGACATGGGATGTGGAAAAGGCGACGCACTTGTGCTGGCGTCACTCTGCGTGAGCGGCTGTGAGGAGTGGGGGCTCGACATAAATTGTGCGGATCTCCAGGTGGCACGACAGCGCATCCCATCTGCCATCTTATGTCAGGACGACATGCACGATCCTCGGACACTCCCGAAGGAGTATTTTGATGTTGTTCACGAGTTCGGGGCGGCGTTCCTTTCCCGGGGATGGGGTATTCTGGCGCGCGTGTATCTGTCGCTGCTGAAGGACGAAGGTATCCTTCTGTGGGAACTGCCGCAGCGCTGGAGCTTGGCCCACATCTCGTATTTGTTGACCGTCGCTCCGAAGCGGAAGCCGGATGATACGAGGTTTAACCGCCTGCTGCGCAGCTTCTTGCCCTCCAAGTACAGATTTGAGAGTGACGAATCCGTGACGCGCGCCTTGCGGGCGAGCGGATGCGGGTATGAAATTCTCGAAAGAATCAGCATCGGAACATTTTACTTTCCGGCACTACTACATTTTGTTCTCGATTGGGCCTGGCGGTACTTCGGCGACGGCCTGTTTGAGTTATTCGACAGAGCCACGCATCACCTATGGCCCAGGGACATTGGATACTACTTGGTGGTTCGAAAGAAAGCTCTGCACGCGGCTTCTCAGGGGACGATATGAACCCGAACCGATTCGAGATGCCGGACAATTACTACTTTGGCGGTGGTGGGGCGACCTTTCTCCCGCCACTGGCCATCGGCATCCTGATCGTTGCGGTCATTCTAATTCTTGCGCTTCCACGGAAATACGCGGTTGCGCCGCTGCTTCTCGCGTGTATCTTGCTGCCACAGCAACTCAACGTCATCGTCGGCGGCCTCCACTTTCCGGTCGAGCGCATTCTGCTATTGGTCGGATGGGTTCGCTGTCTGAGCCGGCGCGAGTATGTCATTGGCCGGTGGAATCCACTGGACAAGTCGATCGTGTGGTGGGCCGCGCTTAATGCGATCACATTTTCACTTCTTTGGGCAGCATTGTCCGCTGTCACGAACAGAATTGGTTTCCTCTACACAAATCTGGGATCGTACCTGCTTTTTAGATTCTTGATTCGCGACAAGGCCGATGTCATACGCACCATAAAGGTTTTCGCAGTCATCGTTGCCATCATCGCCCCTCTCATGCTGGGCGAACACCTTACCAGACAGAATGGATTTTCCTTCTTGGGCGCGAATCCGCTGGCGGGGGTGCGCGATGGATCGGTCCGGGCGCAGGGGCCATTTGCTCATGCCATCATAGCGGGCACGTTTGGTGCGATGCTAATGCCGTTATTCGTCGGCCTGTGGTGGCGGCGTGAACATAATCGATGGTTGCTGGGATTGGGAATTGCTGGCTCGGCCGTGATGACGATCGCGTCGGCTTCCAGTACTCCTCTAATGGCGTTTGGTGCTGGAACGCTGGCGCTACTGTTTTGGCGCGAGAGGAAGCGATTGCGGGTGTACCGCTGGGGCGTCGTCATTGTTCTAGTAACTCTGCATCTGGTAATGAAAGCTCCCGTTTGGTTTCTCATCGCTCGCGTCGGAGGCACAACCGGAGGTAGTGGATACCACCGGGCCGTGTTGATAGACAACTTCGTAAAGCATTTCTCGGAGTGGTGGCTGATCGGTACACGAAATAACGCCGACTGGGGTTACTACATGTGGGACGTGGACAACGCTTATGTGGCTGCTGGCGTCGGCGGCGGCTTAATTACGTTCATCCTGTTTATCGCCATCCTGGTGTATGCGTTCAAGAGAATCGGCGCGGCCAGGAAACTCGCGGAAAGATCTCCGAAAGACGCGCGTTTGATTTGGGCAATTGGCGCCGCGCTGTTCGCGAATGCCGTAGCGTTCTTTGGTATTTTCTATTTTGACCAGAGCATTGTCGCCTGGTATGCGCTACTCGCCATGGCAGCGGTCTCGGCTAAGTTGATCCCGCCTAAGAAAACACCAGGATTGGAAGGGAAGAGCGCTGGGCTCAGCGCGGAAGCGCCCGCGTCACAGGGTGTGCACGTCTTCACTCCGGCGTAGAGAACGAGCTCGGGACGCAGGCGAATATAGAAATGGATACACAAACCCAAGAACCAACAGTGTCAGTCATTATAGTGACCTGGAATGGTAAGAAATACGCGCTCGAGTGCCTTACTTCCTTGCAGGAACAGCGGAGCGATCTTCCGTTCGAGGTCATTGTTGTTGATAACGCGTCGACTGACGGAACGCCCGACGCCATTGCGGACCAGTTCCCCAATGTATTGTTGATTAGAAATCACAGTAATCTCGGTTTTGCGAAGGCCAATAATATCGGGATTGCCCGCAGTCGCGGCAAATACGTCGCTTTAGTGAATTCGGATGTCGTCGTTCCCCACGGGTGCCTGGACAGATTGGTCGACTATTTGGCGAAGAATCCAGGCATCGGTCTTATCGGACCGAAGATGTTGAGCCCGGACGGCAGTATAGGTCAATCCGTAATGCGTTTACCTACGGTATGGAATACCATCTGCAGCGCCTTGGGGCTGCATACACTATTCCCGGCATCAAAGGTGTTCGGCGGGTTTCTGATGGAGGGCTACGCCTACGATCGCATCGATGACGTGGAAGTGCTGACCGGTTGGTTCTGGATGGTCCCGCGCATTGCATTGCAGCAGGTAGGAGGACTGGACGAGCAGTTCTTCATGTATGGCGAAGATATCGACTGGAGCCATCGTTTCCTAAAAGCTGGATGGCGAGTTGTGTTCTATCCCGATGCGGAAGCACTGCATTACGGGGCAGCAAGTTCAGCCGAGGCCCCTACCCGCTTCTATATTGAAATGCGGCGTGCGAATCTCCAGTATTTTCGGAAGCATCACGGACGGGTCGGGAGCATCGGTTACATTCTGGCTACGTCTATCCACGAGTTAGTTCGAATCGTTGGGTACAGTGTTGTTTACTGCTGCGGCAAGGCGCGCAGGTCGGCGGCGGTATTCAAGATGAGCAGAAGCGTTTCTTGCCTTAAGTGGATTTGCGGGGTGGGATCCGCCACACAGTGAAGTCATTAGCGAACGTCAAAAGCGGGGACGCCGGGCAGCTACGTTGCGAATCTGCAACGCCCTGGAGCTACGTGTTAGTCACAGCCGCACACAATGAAGAAGCCTTCATTGAGAAAACAATTACAGCGGTCTGTGCGCAGGAGGTTCGGCCCAAGAAGTGGGTAATTGTCGATGACGGGTCGAACGACAATACGGCCATGATCGTTCAGGAGTACGCGCAGAAACGCACCTTCATTCAACTGCTGCAACTCTCGAAGAAACATGCGCCTGATTTTGGCGCACAGGCCCGCGCGATCAATGCTGGCTTCGATCTCTTGCTGAAGAGCGGCGTGGAATTTGATTTTATCGGCAATGTGGATTCAGATATCGCGTTTGAAGCGTCGTATTTCCGCGAACTGTTCCGCAAATTTGAGGCAGAACCCAGCCTGGGTCTGGCTGGAGGATGGTTATTTGAAAATGACGGTGTGAAGTTCAGTCCCAGGAAAGGGAATCGCGCTACCAGCGTTCCTCACGGCATCCAGCTTTTTCGGCGGGAGTGCTTCCTGGCGATTGGCGGCTATATTCCGCTGCGCTACGGTGCTCCAGATTGGTGCGCTGAGATTTCGGCGCGCATGCATGGCTGGCAAGTCGAGTCGTTTCCCGACGTTCCCGCACATCATCGCCGGCCAACCGGGAGCGTTAGCGGGCGGGTGCGGTACTTGTACCGGGCTGGGCTGGCGGCTTTTTCGCTGGGGAGTCACCCAGCCTTTGAGGCGGCGAAATGCATTGTCAGCTTACATCGCCGGCCTTATTTAGTTGGGGCTCTCAGCCGACTGGCCGGGTTTGCCGCCGGATACTGGCGAAAGGAAGAAAGGCAAGTTTCCGAAGACCAGGTGCGCTTCTTAAGGCACGAGCAGTGTCAAACTTTACGCACCAGTTTGTCGGCACTTCTGGGCATCCTTCCCAACGGAGCCGCGGCCGCGGCACGGGACAGGGGCAAGCGTTCTTTGTCGCAGCAATAATCAAACAATATCTGACTTATGGCTCGAAGCGCTTACAGCAAGTTCAGACGCGTGCTGAGTTTGTTCGTCAGTCTTGCGTTCTACACCATCGACTCCGGGTGGCGCCTGGCTCTTTCGACATTTGGCAAAAAGCCGCGCCCGACATGCGTCGTTGTCTACTATCACGCGGTCAGAGATGAAGAGCGCCAGGCCTTCGCTGGGCAGATGGATCTGATTCGCCGACTAACAGAACCCATCTCTGTCGATCGCGTTGTACCGATGCTTCCGGACAGGAGGTATTCGGCGGTTACGTTCGATGATGGCTTTGAGAACACGATTCGGAACGCCGTTCCTGAGCTCACGAAAAGAGGCATACCGGCGACCATCTTCGCCATGCCAGATCTGCTCGGCGAGTGCGCGAGTTGGTGGCCTGAGTCTGCGCCCGAGCGCTGCGAACGGCTGGCATCGGCGGAGCGCCTTCAACAGTTGCCTGCGGAGTTGATCTCGGTCGGGTCCCATACTCTAACTCATCCACGACTTCCCTCTCTGGCGGAGGGGAACGCGCGCCGGGAGCTTTCTGAATCGCGAATTAAGTTGGAACAGTTGTTGGCACGTCCGGTGAAGACTTTCAGTTTTCCCTACGGCGACTTCAACGCGCAATTGGTGGAATGGTGCCGTGATACCGGGTATGAGCGGGTTTTTACAACCTTGCCGGTAATCGCATTTTCCGATCCTGAAGAGTTTGCGGTTGGCCGAGTCAGCGTGGAGCCCACGGATTGGCCGCTGGAATTCCGCCTGAAACTACTGGGCGCCTACCGGTGGCTGCCATTGGCATACAAGCTCAAGCGCACTCTTCTCTCGGCGCCGGCCGCCGGAAAAGGCCGCGATTTGCAAGCAAGCTTGGCGCGGAAGTAGTCCTCGATCGGCCTGGCAGTGCGTCGGGTCAAACTCTGGAACGACAAACAAGAGGGAGGTAGACGTTGGAGCGGGCCCCGACATCGGTGAATAGCAGCGTGCTCAAGTATTTTCGATATCCCGAACAGTATGGCCGGTTTGCATCGACTGGTTCGCTGTCGGCGAGTCGCGGTTATTTTCGCTTCGACGGGAACACGCTATTCGGCCGCGTGAACGGTCAGCCAGCAAACACTCCCGTCAATCTCTCGGAAAACAAAGTAGCGGAGGCCAGCGTCAAGAACGGCGTCGTCTACCTGCCTTTCGACCCTACGGAAATAGTAGACTCCCTCCGGCAAGAGGCCTACATGAAAGGCAGCCAGAGGGGGCTGATGCCTGCGATTACTGCCGCATACTACTTTGTGCGACCGATTTTGCCGGTGGCCATCCGAAAGCATCTGCAGAGCTTTCGTTTGCGCAATTGGGAACGCTTGCCGTTCCCGCACTGGCCGGTCGATCGGACCGTGGACAATCTCATGGAGCAAGTCCTGCTCATGATACTCAGAGCAGAGAACCTGAAAGAAATTCCATTTATCTGGTTCTGGCCCGACAATGCCTCCAGTCCGGCCCTGGTGACCCACGATATCGAGACCGCGTCAGGCATAGATCTTTGCCCGATGATCATGGACATCAATGACTCGTTCGGGATCAGCGCTTCTTTCCAGGTGATACCGGAGCATCGCTACCACGTGACCAAGGAGTTTCTGGATTCCCTGCGCCAACGCGGTTTCGAGGTTGTCGTGCACGACCTGAACCATGATGGGCGCTTGTTCCATGAACGAAAACAGTTTATGGAGCGCGCAAAAAAGATTAATGCGTACGGCAAGGAATTTGGCGCGGCAGGATTCCGGGCGGGGATCCTCTATCGAAACCAGCAGTGGTTCGACGCGCTGGATTTCGAATACGACACGTCCGTTCCCAACGTGGCCCATCTCGATCCGCAGCGAGGCGGTTGCTGCACAGTCATGCCGTACTTTGTTGGCAACGTGCTGGAATTGCCGGTAACGATGACACAGGACTACACGCTGTTCAACATCCTGAACGATTACTCCACCAAATTGTGGGAACAGCAGATCGAGTTGATCATGGAGAAGCACGGCTTGATCAACGTGATCATCCATCCCGATTACATTACCGGTCCCCGGGAGCGAGCCGTCTACGAGGCTCTCCTCAGTCATTTGGTCGAACTGCGCCAGAAACAGAACGTCTGGATCACAACGCCGGGCAAAGTGAATCGCTGGTGGAGACAGCGCGCCGAAATGACAATTATTGAAGAAGATGGGTTGTTGCGGATTGAAGGCGCAGGCAACGAGCGGGCGAGCATCGCCTATGCCACGGAACGCGACGGGCAACTGGTCTACAGTCGGGTCCCCTCGCAGGCGAAGGTTCCAGGTTCGGTTATTGGCTAGTCGGCAAATCCCCCAGAATTAGTCAGCGCGAAAATAACGGGAGGTCTATGTCAGGCTGCAATGTAACCGTGATCGGAGCGGGGCCGTATGGCTTGGCGGCTGCCAATTTCTTACGCGCGCATCGTGTTGAGGTACGCGTATTCGGATCGCCCATGGCGTTCTGGGCGGAGCAGATGCCCGCGGGGATGCTCCTGCGCTCGAATTGGGAGGCATCGCACATTGCGGATCCCAAGGGCACACTCAGCCTCGATGCTTTCCGGAACGCCGAAGGGAATCACTTTGGAAAGCCGATTCCGCTGAAGCGCTTTGTGGACTATGGGCTCTGGTATCAGAGGCACGCGGTGCCCGATGTCGATCCTCGGCAGGTGACCAGCCTGCAGCGGAGCGGACGGGATTTCCTTGTGAGTTTGTCGGACGGGGAACAGTTCACTTCCCGGCGCGTGGTAGTCGCTGGAGGGATTGGCCCGTTTGCCTACCTGCCAGAGGAATATTCGGCTCTTCCAAAAGAACTAGCTTCGCATGCCGCGGATCATCGCGATTTGAGCAAGTTCAAAAGAAAGAAAGTCGCCGTCATCGGAGGGGGACAGAGCGCATTGGAGTCGGCGGCGCTACTCAAAGAAACGGGAGCGCAGCCCGAAGTGCTGGTGCGCGAATCGTCGCTGAATTGGGTTGGGTTGCACGCTCGTCTGCATCATCTGGGTCCGATTTCGAAACTGTTCTACTCGAATCGCGACGTAGGACCGGCGGGAATCAGCCGGCTGGTGGCGGCACCGCACGTGTTTCGCCGCTTTCCGCGGGAGTTTCAGGATAAGGTCGCCTATCGCGCCATTCGTCCCGCAGGCGCGGCCTGGTTACAACCGCGGTTAAAGGACATAACGATCTCCCTGGGCCGCACGGTTCTGCAGGCGGCGGAAAAGGGAAGTGGCGTGCACCTCAAGTTGGACGACGGCAGCGAGCGCTTCGTCGACCATTGCTTGCTGGCCACGGGATTCCGCGTGGATCTGAGCCGTTACGGTTTTCTGCCGCCCTCACTTTTAGCGCGCCTTCGGACCGTAAATGGATTTCCGGTCCTCAAGCGAGGTTTTGAAAGCACGATTCCGGGACTCCATTTTGTGGGTAAGACGGCATCGTGGAGTTTTGGGCCGCTGTTGGGTTTTGTTTCGGGGACGGAGTTTGCATCTACGGAACTGGCGCGCTTTGTGAGCCGCGCGAACGGAGCGGCAAACGGAAATGGCTAATGCGACCAGCGCGCTGCTCGAGCGGAGCGCAAGCGAGCGCTTCGGCACCAAGATAGCCGGAGCAGTCGTTCTCGGCGGCGATTATCAGGGACTGGGGATTGTCCGGAGTCTGGGAAGACACGGCGTTCCCACCTGCATCGTCGACGACGAGCACTCGATTGCCCGCTATTCTCGCTATGCCGGCAGGGCAATACGCTTTTCTAATTTAAAAGATGAGCGCCATACCGTCGACGAGTTACTAAGTCTGGGCCGCAGACTCGGGCTGGAGGGCTGGCTGCTTTACCCCACGCGCGATGAGCTGGTAGCCGCGGTATCGCGCTATCGCGACGAACTGAGCCAGGTATTTCGAGTTCCGACCCCGGAATGGGAGAGCGTGCAATGGGCGTGGGACAAACGAAATACCTATAGACTCGCGGCCCAGTTGGGGATCCCGATCCCCGCGACATGGTATCCCAGCAGCGTTGCGGAACTGGAGCAGTTTGACGAACTGGCTCCGCCTTTTGCCATCAAGCCGGCAATCAAGGAACACTTTGTTTATGCGACCCGGGTGAAGGCATGGTGCGCGGAAAGCCACGCCGAACTGCGCACGCTGTTTCAGAAGGCTTACGAGATCGTGGGGCCGGGCGAAGTGATGGTGCAGGAAGTCATTCCCGGCGGAGGCAGCCAGCAATATTCTTACTGCGCTTTCTTCCGCGCGGGCGAGGCCGTTGGCAGCATGGTGGCAAAGAGGAGACGGCAGCATCCGCTGCAATTCGGGCGGGCGAGCACATTTGTCGAAACCATTGAGCAGCCTGAACTGGAAGAGATGTCGGAGCGCTTTCTGAGGGCGATCGATTATTACGGCCTGGTCGAACTGGAGTACAAACTAGATCCGCGTGACGGGAAATTCAAGATGCTCGATGTCAATGCGCGCACGTGGGGGTATCATACGCTGGGTGCCAGCGCGGGAGTGGATTTCAGCTACATGCTCTTCGCGGACCAAATGGGACTCCCAGTTTCGCCGGTTAAGGCGCGGCCCGGCGTCGGCTGGATGCGAGCGACCACCGATATTCCTACAGTGTGTCTGGAGTTTCTGGCGGGAAGCATGGGCCCCAGAGGCTATCTCCGTTCGCTGGGAATGTGCCGGACGGAAGCGGTATTCAGCCTCGAGGACCCTCTTCCCGGCGTCGCCGAATTGTTTCTGATTCCGTACCTCGCTGTGAAAAGAGGCTTCTGAGTCGTTTGCTATCCGACTAAAGTGTATAGCCCTTTCGTGCCGCACTCACTTTTCGATGCGTTCGATAAAATCATTGTTATGTCGCAGTTAAGTTAACCCTGCACGAGCTTCCCCCGGCTTAGTGTCTAATGAATTCCCCAAAGCCCATGAATCCGCTTGAACTCGCAGGACAGTCCTCAACCGAGCCCGGTTTCGACTTTCCGGACTGTCTGGCGCAGGACCTGTTCGTCGCACAGGCGATGCGCGCACCGGAGCGGCCCGCAGTCATTTCTGTGTCTGGTGGACTGTCCTACGGCGAGCTGCTTTCCGCTTCCCGCATGCTTGGCCATCGACTAAGGGCCCTTGGCGTCAAGCCCAATACGCTGGTCGCGATCGTAATGGACAAGGGCTGGGAGCAGGTTGTTGGGGTGCTGGGCGCTCTTGAGGCAGGCGCCGCTTACCTGCCAATGGACGCGAATGTTCCGCCCGACCGTTTGCGTTATTTATTAGAGGACGGGGAAGTCGAGGTTGTCCTGACGCAGTCATGGCTGGACGAGAGGCTGAAATGGCCTGGGAACGTCGCGCGAGTGTCGGTCGATCAGCCCGGTTTGCTGGCAGGCGATGCGGAGCCACTCGCTCGCAGGCAGACTCCGGAAGACATTGCCTACGTTCTTTACACCTCCGGTTCCACGGGAAAGCCAAAAGGCGTGATGATTGGCCACCGCGGGTTAGTCAATTGCATCCTGGAAACGAATCGCGCCTTTAGCGTGAAGGCCGATGATCGCGCTCTGGCAGTAACCGCCCTGCACCACGATATGTCGGTCTATGACATTTTTGGCATTCTGGCTGCGGGCGGCAGCATTGTGATGCCGGAACGCGATGGCACGCGCTCGCCCGACCATTGGGTCGATCTGATTAACCAGCTGGGCGTCACGGTGTGGAATTCGGTGCCTGCTTTTATGGAGATGCTGCTGGTTCACGCGGCGGCTCGAAAGCTGGTGCTGCGCGATCGGCTGCGCTTGGCATTTCTTGGTGGCGATTGGATTCCACTGAGCGCCCCAGCGCGGATTCGCGAGCATTTTGGTGACGTGCAGGTTGTCAGTGTGGGCGGCCCGACCGAAACCACCGTTTGGAACATCTGGTTTCCGGTCAAGCAACTGCCGCCCGATTGGAAGAGCATTCCGTATGGGCACCCGATCGCAAACACGCGTTACTACGTAATGGATCAAAACCTGAACGAGTGCCCGGCGGGTGCGCCGGGAGAGCTGTGCTGCGCAGGGGTCGGATTGCTGAAAGGCTATTGGCGCAACCCGGACCAGACGGCGGCCCGCACCGCAGTGCATCCGCGCACCGGTGAGCGGATTTATCGCACCGGCGATCGTGGGCGTTTGATGCCCGACGGCGAAATCGAGTTCCTGGGCAGAATCGACCGCCAGATCAAAATTAATGGACAAAGAATCGAGCTTGGTGAAATCGAAGCTACTTTGATCCGGCAGCCCGGCGTGAAGCAAGCCGTGGTCGATGCGGTCGAAGTGGACGGCCAGAAGAAAATGGTGGCCTATGTTGTCCCCGACCTTGGGCTTCAATTGCAGCCGGGCGACCTGCGCGCTGCGGTCGAGAATTTTCTGCCCGCGCATATGCTGCCTTCTACTTTCTTGATATTGGAGTCCCTTCCACTCAACGCGAACGGCAAGGTGGATCGCAGTCTGCTGCCCGCTCCGACGAGTAACGAACCTTTCCCTGGCGGATTGCCACCAATGAGTGGAATGGAAGCAATCATTTCTTCAATATGGAGCCGGATCCTCGGAGTGGCGCAACTTAGTCCGACAGATAACTTCTTCGATTTAGGTGGCGATTCGATCCTTCTTGTGCAGGTGCATGCTGAGTTACAAGAGGCTTTAGGGCGCGTGTTTTCAGTTACGGACTTGTTCCAGTACTGTTCTATCCGGTCGCTCGGCAAGTATCTAGAGGGGCAAACCAAGCCACAATTCACTGGCGATGATATCGCAGACAGAATCAGCAAGAGACAGCGGGCACTAGAACAGCAGCGGCGCGTGAGACAACTTTCATGAGCAATCAGAAACCACAGGATCTTAGCAACGCGATTGCAGTCATAGGCATGTCGGGCCGCTTCCCGGGAGCTCGCAACGTAGCCGAGTTCTGGCGCAACCAGTTGGCGGGCATCGAGTCGGTCACTCATTTCCGCGCGGATGAACTGGAGGTGGCGAACGCCGCGGAAGCGGTGAAAGACCCGGCCTATGTGGCCGCGCGCCCGATCGTGAACGACGTCGACCAGTTCGATGCGGCGTTCTTTGGCCTCTATCCCAAAGAAGCGGAACTCATGGACCCGCAGCATCGCCTCTTCCTCGAGATCTGTTGGGAGGCGCTCGAAGATGCCGGCTGCGATCCCATGAATACGCCCGGCATGACCGGTGTTTATGCGGGATGCAGCACGAGCACGTACTTCCTGAATCATGTGTGCCGTGACCGGCGATTTGTCGAAGACTACGTCGCTGGATACCAGGTGGCGAACTACCCGGTGCTGTTGGGCAGCAACGTCGATTTCCTGGCTACGCGCGTTGCCTACAAGTTCAACCTGAAGGGACCGGCCTTTACGATGGTTGCGGGTTGCTCGTCGTCGCTGCTGGCCATCTCCCAGGCAGCGCTATCCCTGCAGACCTATCAATGCGACATGGCGCTGGCGGGCGGAGTTTCCGTTACTTTTCCGCAGAAACGCGGATACCTCTATCAGGACGGCGGCATGGCCTCGCCCGACGGCCATTGCCGCGCGTTCGATGAGAACGCCAACGGAACGGTATTTGGGGGCGGCGCGGCAGTTGTGCTCTTGAAGCGGTTCGAAGACGCGGTCGCCGATGGCGACCAGATCTATGCGGTGATCCGCGGATTCGCAGTGAACAACGATGGCTCGAGCAAGGTGGCCTACACGGCGCCGAGCGTCGAGGGCCAGGCTCAAGTGGTGGCGATGGCACAGGCGGTCGCGGGAGTTTCGCCCGAGACGGTTGGCTATATCGAGGCGCATGGCACAGGAACACCGTTGGGCGATCCGATCGAGATCGCCGCGCTCACCCAGGCATTTCGTGCACACACAAAGGCGAAGCAATTTTGCGCCGTAGGCACGGCTAAAACAAATGTCGGGCATCTGGATATCGCAGCCGGCGCCACCGGGTTCATTCATGCCGTGCACGTGGTGCGCAACGGCATCTATCCGGCCACCCTGCACTTCAAAAGGCCGAACCCAAAACTTGAGTTGGAGAACAGTCCGTTTTACGTGAACGCCAGCCGCAAGGAGTGGCAGCAGAAAAACGGACCGCGCCGCGCCGGCGTCAGCGCATTTGGCGTAGGCGGAAGCAACGCGCACGTGGTTTTGGAACAGGCGCCAGAACGGCCGCAGGCGGCTTCCTCGCGCGCGATGCAGTTATTGGTCCTTTCGGCCCGGTCTGAGGCGGCACTCGATAAAGCAACCTCGAATCTTGGGGAGTATCTGTCGTCACATCTCGACCTATCTCTGCCAGACGTTGCCTGGACTCTCCAAACTGGACGTCATGCTTTCCCTTGCCGCCGGACGATCATCGCCCGCGATGTGCCCGAGGCGATCACGAATATTGCACAGCGTGATCGCAAGCGCGTGCAGACGCGCTTACGTCCCCTGGAAAATCCGGGTGTGTGCTTTCTGTTCCCGGGACAAGGCTCGCAACACCCGAACATGGGCCGCGAGTTATACGAAACCGAGCCGGTCTTCAAGGCAGCGGTGGATCGGTGTGCCGAGATTCTGCGGCCGCACCTGGGTGCCGATCTACGCGATCTGCTGTATCCGCAGGATGGCGCCTCCGAAGAAGCCAAGCGCAAGGTCACAGATACTGTCATTGCGCAGCCGGCCATCTTTACGATTGAGTACGCGCTCGCGCAACTCTGGATGAGCTGGGGCATTCAGCCCGCCGGCATGCTTGGGCACAGCATTGGGGAGTTTGCGGCCGCCTGCTTGGCGGGCGTGTTTTCGCTCGAAGACGCGCTCGCGCTGGTGGCTGCCCGGGGAAGGATGATGCAGGATCTGCCGCGTGGAGGCATGCTCTCCGTGCGTTTGCCGGAAAACGAGCTTCGCGCGCGGTTGACGGGAAATCTGTCCATCGCCGCCATCAACGCACCTTCCCTTTGTGTGGTTTCCGGACCATTAGATGAAATCGAAGAACTGGAGCGCAAGTTGGCTGCGGAGAACGTGGTTTCGCGCCGCCTGGTCACTTCTCATGCTTTCCATTCTTCGATGATGGATCCCATCGTCGAGCCCTTTACCAAGCGCGTGGCGCAGGTTCGCCTCCATGCGCCCGAGATTCCCTACGTTTCGGCTGTGACGGGGAAATGGATTACAGAGAAGGAAACGACCGATCCGGCTTACTGGGCGCGGCATTTCCGCCAGTCAGTGCAATTTGCATCCGGCCTGGCCAAGCTTCGGACGAAGCCCAACAGCATCCATCTGGAGGTCGGCCCGGGCAACGTTCTGGGCACGCTGGCCCGGCAACAGCTGGGCGCATCCGCCGACCAACCAATAGTCTCTTCGCTGACCGACGGTTTTTCCGGCGAAGGCGATGTCTCAAGTGTGATGAACGCGCTGGGCTCTCTCTGGCTCGCCGGAGCGCAACCCGATTGGCGCAAGCTTCACGGTGATGAACGAAGAGGAAAGGTCTCGCTGCCCACCTATCCTTTCGAACGAAAGCGCTGTTGGATCGAGGCTCCCGCTTCAGACAGATCTGCGCTGGCGCAGCCGGCCGCACCGGCTGCTGCTGCTGCAGAATATTTCATTGCAGAAGTCCCTTCTGGGAAGGAAAACACAATCGTGAATGCAAATCCGCGACCGCCCGCAACCTTGGCCGCACCGAGGTTGACGAAAATAGCCAGCGTTCTCTGTGAGATTTTCGAAGACCTTTCCGGGGTCGATGTCTCCAAGGCTGTCGGCTCGACAAGTTTTCTTGAAATGGGTTTCGACTCGCTCTTTCTTACCCAGGTAACGCAGGCTTTGTCGGCGAAGTTCGGGGTGAAGGTTACATTTCGCCAGTTGCTCGGCGACCTTTCCAGCATGGATGCGCTTTCCGAGTTCCTCGACAAACAATTGCCAGCGGATGTAATGGCGGAAACAGCGCCAGCAGCGGCCCCTCCCACAGTCGTTGCGGCTCCCACATCTGTGCAGGTATCGGCGCCCGCGATTCGGCCCATGCCGGTAGCGGCGGGAAGTGGAGATAGTTCCATGTCTGAATCTCCGGTTGAACGCCTGATGCGCGAACAGCTTCAGGCGATGAATCAGCTCTTTGCCCAGCAGATCGACGCGCTGCGCGGATCGAGTGCTGCGACTACGACCCTCGCACCCACAACTGTGCCCGCACCCGCAGCCACTGCTCCTCCGGTTGCGCCGGTTGTGAAGGCGCCCAGCGCGCCCGCGTCCACTCAGGTAGCCGAAACAACGACAGCTCCGATCGTGTTGCCGAAGGAGGAGTTCAAGCCCTTCGGCCCCTATAAGCCGCCGCAAAAAGGCATCTCCGGCAACGTGACCCCGCAACAGGAAGAAGGATTGCGCAAGCTGATCGAGTTGTACGTCCGGCGCACCGCGAAATCGAAGAGCTTCACGCAAGAGCACCGCGCAGAACTCGCCGATCCGCGTGTCGTCTCCGGCTTCCGCGTCCAGTGGAAGGAGATCGTATATCCCATCGTGACCCTGCGCTCGCAGGGGTCGCGCTTGTGGGACGTAGACGGCAATGAATACATCGACATTCTGAACGGCTTCGGCCCGATCATGCTCGGGCACCGTCCCGATTTTGTGGAGCAGGCGGTCGCCAAGCAACTCCACGAAGGGTTCGAGATCGGTCCGCAAACCCGGCTTGCCGGTGAGGTCGCCAAAATGTTTTGCGCGATGACGGGCAACGAACGCATGACGTTCTGCAATACGGGATCGGAAGCGGTGATGGCGGCGATGCGCGTGGCGCGAACCGTGACTGGCCGCAACAAGGTCGTGTTATTTGCCGGCGCCTACCACGGCATGTTTGACGAGGTGTTGGTTAAGGACGTGAAGAAGGCTGGCGTTCACCACGCGGCTCCGGTTGCGCCCGGCATCCCGCGCGAAAATCTCTCGAACATGATCGTGCTCGACTACGGCACCGCCGAATCGCTGGAGTGGATTCGTCAGAATGCGAACGACCTTGCTGCCGTGCTGGTTGAGCCGGTGCAAAGCCGTCACCCGCATCTCCAGCCTCGCCAGTTCCTCGAAGAGATTCGCAGAATTACGGAGAAATCGGGCGCCGCTTTGATTTTCGATGAAGTGGTCACCGGGTTCCGGGTTCATCCGGGCGGGTGCCAGGCGTTGTTTGGAATTCGCGCCGATCTTGCCACTTACGGCAAGGTTTGCGCCGGTGGATTGCCGATCGGCCTTCTGGCGGGCAAAGCTGCGTTCATGGATGCGCTCGATGGCGGGTCCTGGCAGTTTGGCGACGACTCCTATCCAGAAGTTGGTGTGACGTTTTTTGCCGGGACATTTGTGCGTCACCCGCTGACGCTCGCAGCCGTGAAGGCCGTGCTCAACTATTTCCAGCAACAAGGGCCAAGCCTGCAAACCAGCTTGAACGAGCGCACGACGAAACTGGTCACGCGGCTCAACGGCCTGTTCGAGCGCGAGCAGGTTCCCACGCGCGTCGAGCATTTTGCCAGCATCTTCTATTTTGCGTTTCCAACGGAAGAGCGATTCGCCAGCCTCTTCTATTACTTCCTGCGCGCGAAAGGGGTTCACCTTCTGGAAGGTTTCCCCTGCTTCCTCACCACGACGCACACGGATGCCGATCTCGAGAAAGTATTTACGGCGTTCAAGGAAAGCGTTGCCGACATGCAGAATGCCGGCTTCTTCCCCAAGGCCGGGAACGTGATCGAGTCAATCGCGGCGGTTGCCGCACCCTCAGCGGCGATGGCGGAGGTGGAAGTCCCGGTCACCGAACCGCAGTTGGAAGTCTGGCTCTCGGATCAGTTGAGCGACGATGCTTCCTGTTGCTTCAACGAATCCTTCAGCCTGCACCTGAAAGGCAAGCTCAACGAGACCGCTCTCAAAGAAGCCCTTCGTGCGCTTGTGAATCGTCATGATGCGTTGCGCGCGAAGTTTGTCCATGAAGGACAGCTACAGAAGTTCGTGCCGCACCTCGATCTCGACATTCCCACCGCGGACCTCACTTCACTGCGCGCAGAGGAGCGCGACGCGCGCGTAAAGCAGATGATCGCCGGCGATGCGCACACGCCGTTCCATCTTGCCGAAGGACCGATGGTCCGGGCTCAACTCCTGAAGCTTACCCCAGACTCCTGGCAGCTCATTTTCACCTCGCACCACATCGTGTGCGACGGCTGGTCGACCAACGTGTTGCTTGACGAATTGTCGAAAATCTACAACGCCCTGAACGCGGGCACGTCGTGGTCTTTGCCGGCGCCCATGAGTTTCGCCACCTATGCAAAATCGCAGCGCGAATTTCTGGAGGGACCCGAAGGCGCGAAGACCGAGCAATTCTGGCTCGACCAATTCCGTGAAGCTCCTCCGTTGCTCGACTTGCCTACCGACCGCCCGCGGCCCGGCATTCGCGAATTCAAAGGGGCAACCTATAGGACCAGAATCGGCGCCGATGCGTATAACGCGGTCAAGAAACTGGGAGCAAAGCAGAAGTGCACATTATTTGTCACGCTGCTTTCCGGCTTCCAGATTCTGTTGAGCCGGTTGAGCGGGCAGGAAGACATTGTCGTCGGCATCCCGACGGCTGGGCAATCGCTGCTTGAAGATGCCATTCTGGTGGGTCATTGCGTCAACTTCATTCCGCTGCGCGGAAAACTCACCGGCGATCCGACGGCGGCGCAGTTCCTGGCAAGCACGAAACAGACGTTGCTCGCCGGTTACGAGCACCAGAATTACACCTACGGCCGTCTGGTCAGAAAGCTTCAGACTCCGCGCGATCCAAGCCGCCTGCCGCTGACCGAAGTGCAGTTCAACCTGGAGCGCGTTGGCGACGACATGAAATTCGACGGATTCGAAGCGCAAGCCGATCCGAATCCCAAGAGCTTCGTCAACTTCGACATTTTTCTGAACATCGTGGAATCGAAAGATGGCCTCATGCTCGACTGCGATTACAACACGGGCCTGTTCGACGAAGCGACGATTGCGCGCTGGCTGGGCCATTACGAAACGCTTCTGCTCGGTATGGTCGATGACGCAGGTCAGCCGGTTTCGCGGCTACCTCTGCTCAATACGGCGAGCCGGCAGCAAATGCTGGTGGACTGGAACCGAACCGCAGCCGATTACCCGCACAGCGTGTGCGTGCACCAATTATTTGAGGAACAGGCCCGGAAAACGCCGGACGCGATCGCGGCCGTGTTTGAAAGCGAGCGGCTGACCTACCGCGAACTCGATCGCAAAGCGAATCAGCTGGCCAATTATCTCCGGAATAACGGAGTCCGCCCGGGAGTAATCGTGGGCATCTTCGTGGAGCGCTCGCTTGACATGATTGTTGCGCTGCTGGGCGTCATGAAAGCAGGCGGCGCGTACGTGCCCATGGATCCCACCTATCCGGCCGAGCGCATTTCTTTCGTGCTCAATGACGCCAGCGTGCCCATGCTGTTGACGCAAGAAAACCTGTTCAAGACCGTGAATGTCGGCAGCGCGAAGCACGTCTTTCTCGACACGGAATGGGCGAATATTGCCCGCAACTCCAGCGATGCCCCGCCAGCTGCGGCGACCGCCGACGATTTGGCTTACGTCATTTACACCTCGGGCTCGACCGGAAAGCCGAAGGGCGTGGAGATTCCGCACCGGGCCGTGGTCAACCTGCTTTTGTCGATGAGCAAGAAGCCGGGCCTGGCGCCGAATGACGTCTTGGTTGCAGTGACGACGCTCTCCTTCGATATTGCCGGGCTGGAGTTGTTCCTGCCGCTGGCAATGGGAGCGACTCTGGTCATCGCCAGCCGCGAAGCCGCGGCGGACGGCAATCTGCTAATGGCGCGCCTGAACAGCTGCGGCGCTACCGTTATGCAGGCCACGCCGGTGACGTGGAAACTCCTGATCGAGGCGGGATGGGATGGGAAGCCCGCCCTCAAAGCGCTATGCGGCGGGGAAGCTTTCCCGCGCGATCTGGCGAACGAACTTGTGCGCCGTGCGCAATCGGTGTGGAATATGTATGGGCCGACCGAAACCACCATCTGGTCTTCCACCATCGAGGTCAAAGCCGGCGAAGGCCCGGTTCCGATCGGACCGCCGATCGACAACACTCAGTTCTATGTGCTCGACAAGAACAATCAACCGGTGCCGATCGGAGTGGCAGGAGAACTCCACATCGGCGGCGACGGGCTGGCACGAGGCTACTTCCACCGTCCGGAACTGACGGCTGAGAAGTTCATTGCCGATCCGTTCCGCGGAGAATCAGCGCGGGGCGCATCGCTTGGCGGAGGATCATCGCCCGCTCAGCCGGACGCGCGCATGTACAAGACCGGAGACCTTGTCCGGTACCGCGCGGACGGCACAATTGAATTCCTGGGCCGGCTGGACCATCAGGTGAAGCTGCGCGGCTTCCGCATCGAGCTGGGAGAAATCGAAACAGCCATTTCCCGCTATCCGGGTGTGCGCGAAGCGGTGGTGATTGTGCGTGAAGACATTCCCGGTGATAAGCGCCTGGTTGCATATGTGACCAGCGACCAGCAAGCTCTGACCATCTCGGCCGTGCGCGAGGCGCTGACGGGCAAGTTGCCCAATTACATGCTGCCGTCGGCGGTAGTGCGCCTGGACGCTATGCCGCTTACGCCCAATGGTAAGATCGACCGTAAGGCGCTGCCGGCGCCCGATACGGCGCGCACTGCGCGCCAACGGGATTATGTGGCGCCGCGCACGGAACAGGAAAAAACCCTGGCCGCGATCTGGGCCGAGGTTCTGCACCTGGATCGGGTGGGCGTGCAGGACAACTTGTTTGAGCTCGGCGCGGACTCGCTCCACATTTTCCAGATCGTGGCGCGGGCAGGGAAGGCCGGGATGAAGATCGCTCCCGCTCTGATCCTCAGGCAGCGGACGATTGCTGCGGTGCTGGAACAGATGGATCGCGGAACCCCCGCGAAAGCGGCGCCGGCGATTGTCGCTGTTTCGCGGGATCGCTATCGCGTAAAAACCGTCTTGAAAGTCTCTGAAAAAGAGCCAGTGAACTGAACATCGTGAGCGAAACGAAAGTGTTGGAAGACCTAATACCAGACGCGACGACGCCAGCGGGCTCACTTGAGCCCGGGGAGACCTATGTTCTCCCCACTTCGCTCGGCCAGGAAAGATTCTGGGGGCTTGACCGTCTGCATCCCGGGAACCCGACGTGGAGCGTGCCGGTTCGCTTCCGTTTGCAAGGCGCTCTGGATCCCGCGCTCCTCGCGCGCGCCTTCAATTTTATTATTCAGCGGCACGAAATCCTGCGGACCACGTTCACCGTGGTTGACGGGCAGCCCGCGCAAGTAATCAAGCCAAGCCTCGAAATCGAAGTTCCCGTCATCGATCTGCGCCAGATTCCGAAACCGGAGCGCGACGCGGAAGTTGACAAGCTGTCGTTCAAAGAAGCGCGCTGGCGCTTCGATCTTGCCGTGGGCCCGTTGTTTCGTGTGACGTTGCTGCGCATCGAAGACAACGAACATGTGATGCTGGTTACGCCGCACCATTCGGTGATCGATTATCAGTCGATCGGCCTTATCTCGAACGAGCTTGGTTTGATTTATGACGCCTTCACACGCGGCGTAGAACCGGTTTTGCCCGAGCTCAGTGTTCAGTATGGTGATTATGCCGTCTGGCAGCGTGAGCAGGTGCAGGCGCCGGCCGTGCAGAAGGAGCTTGCCTACTGGAAGCAGCAACTGGATAACCTGCCGTTGCTGGATCTTCCGGCCGATCGTCCACGGCAAGCTTCGCCAACCTTCGAGGCCACGATCACGTCGCTTCTATTGCCGGTGGCGCTGACCGATGCGGTCCGGGAAATCGGCAACCGCGAGAGCGCGACATTTTTCAATACTCTGCTCGCAGCCCTCGGCGTCCTGATGTATCAGTACACGGGCCAAACCGATTTTGCTGCGGCCACCCAGGTTTCCGGGCGCACCAGCGTCGAACTGGAGCCCGTGATTGGCCCATTCATCAATACCGTGGTGCTGCGCGTCGACCTGGCGGGCGACCCGGCCTTTCCGCAGTTGCTGGGCCGTGCGCAGGAAGTTGGCTTGCAATCCATTGCCAATCAGAATGTGCGCTTTGAGCAGGTGCTCAAGGAACTACGGCCGAACGACTCTCCGAGCCACCATACGCTGTTCCGGCTCAATTTCATTTGTCAGCGCGACCCGGTTAAACCGCAAGAGTTTGCCGGAATCAAACTCACGGTAATCCCCTCCAAATCGCAGGGAGCGCTCTACGATCTGAATGTCTTCCTGGTTCTTCGGAACGAGGGCTGGCGGCTGGCTTGCGAATACAACTCCGACCTTTACGACGCCGTCACTATTACGCGGCTGCTTGGGGATTTCAAGGGTCTGCTGGAAGATATCGTCCGAGATCCGAATCGCCCGATCTCCCAATTCGCGGATTCAGAAGGTGCTCTTCAATCGAAACAAAAGCGTCTCGGGACGGTCGCGCCCGCGAAGCCGGTTGAAAGCGCGCCAAATTCGGCGCGTTCGCTAGGGGCGGCCGCGGCGGCTGCGCCGGCGATGGCGGCATCGAGCGCCGATCAAGGCCGGAGCGAGAGCAAACCCGAGGTCGCACATTCCGACTCCTATGAATTGCCGGCAAGCGCTGCGCAGCAGCGCTTCTTCATTCTCGAAGAAATCGTGCCCGGAGATCCGGCGCTGCACATGCGCGCTTGTGTGCGGCTCAATGGCAAAGTCAACATTGCACACCTTGAACAGAGCCTCCAGTTGCTGGTAGACCGGCATGAAATCCTGCGCACCACGTTCCGAAAGTCCGGGGACGAACTGCGCCAGATTATTCACCCGGCGCAGCCGATCGGCCTCCCGGTAACTGTGCTTGATTCTGTTTCCGAAAACCGCGAAGAGAAGTTGTGGGAGTCGATTCGAGCCGAAGCGTGCGCACCGATTGATCTTGAGATCGGTCCGCTCGTGCGGGCCCGCTTGTTCCGGCTGGCGCCTGAAGAGCACGTTCTTATGATCACGGCTCACCACATCATTGTGGATGGGTGGTCGCAAAATGTCATGCAGCAGGATCTTTGGGAGATTTACAAGGCCGTGTCGAAGAACACGCGGCCGGACCTGCCGCCGTTGCCGATCCAATATGGAGACTACGCGCACTGGCAGGAAGAGTGGCTGAAGTCAGAAGCGGCCGCCGAGCAAATCGCATTCTGGAAAAAGCAGCTACAACCACCGCTGCCGGTACTGGAGTTCCCCACGGATCGGCCTCCGGTGAACCGTCCGGCCTCGCATGGGGCGATGGAGACCTTGCTTCTGCCCGAGCACCTGACGCAGTCGCTGAAAGACATGGGCCGGGCCGAAGGCGTGACACCGTTCACGGTCTTGCTGACCGGGTACGCCGCGCTGCTCTGCCGCTATGCCGGTCAGGAAGAGATCATCATCGGTTCGCCGGTGGCCAATCGCCGCCAGGAGACCGAACCCCTGATCGGGCCCTTCGCCGGTCCGATTACGCTGAGGTTGAATCTCGCCGGAGGTCCTACGCTCAAAGAACTGCTGCTCCGCGTCCGCGACGTGACGCTGGATGCTCTGAATAATGCCGATGTGCCTCTCGAAGTCCTGATGGATGAGCTGGCGGTGCGGTCCGTTCACGGAAGAAACCCGCTGTCGCAATGTTACTTCTTCTATCAGATCGCGTTCTTGCGTCCGCGGGAACTCGATCAGCTCACCGTGTCGCCGTTACCGGATTTTGGTTTGGGCACGCACTTCGAACTGCAGATGGGCCTGCTGGAGCGCCGCGAGGGCATTCGCGCCCAGCTCGAGTACAACCCAGACCTGTACGATGCGGCCTCGATTCGGCAGGTTCTCGAGGACTACCAGAAGGTGCTCGAACAGATACGCGACGTGCCCGAGGCGCGCATCCACCAGTTGCAAGTTTCGCCACGCGCCCGACGCAAAGAGCCTCCGATACCCCTGCTGTTTAAAAGTACAGATTCGTCCCCGCACCGCCCCGCCGACCAGACCGAAAGAAAGCTGCAGAAGATTTGGGAAGGCGTGCTCCTCGTTTCCCCCATCGGGCTGAATCAGAACTATTTTGAGCTGGGCGGAACCTCAATCCTGGCGGTGCGCCTGTTTGGCAAGATCGCCAAGGAATTTCAACGGAAGCTTCCCCTCTCGGTCCTGTTCGAGGCTCCCACGATCGCGCTCCTGGCGAAGTATTTGCGCGAACCGGGGGATGACCATGCCTGGTCGCCGCTGGTGGCGATCCAGCCGCTGGGTTCGCGCCCACCCTTTTTCTGCATTCACGGCGGCGGCGGAAATGTGCTCATTTATCGCGATCTCTCGAAGCATCTTGGCACGAACCAGCCCTTCTATGGCTTGCAGGCGCAGGGATTGGACGGAGAGCAGCCGTACCTCGATACCATCGAAGCCATGGCTTCTCTTTACGTAAAAGAGATCCGGCAGGCGCAGACGCATGGGCCTTATTATCTGGGCGGATATTGCATGGGCGGTACGGTCGCGTATGAAATGGCGCAGCAGCTCAGGGCGCAAGGCGAAAAGGTGGCTCTGCTCGCGCTCTTCGATACGATGAATTGGTGCTCGATCCCCGCCGACAACGCCTGGCGGAAATTGCGGCAAATCGGCCAGAGGATCGAGTACCACGTCAAGAACTTCCTCCTGCTCAACGCGGGCGAAAAGAAGAAGTTCTTTGCCGAAAAAGTCAAGGTTCTGCGCAGCCGGACGCACGTCTGGCGTGGAATCCTGCAGAACAAGTTCAGCCGCGGTAGAGCGGAAAAGAAGTCTGAATCACGCCTGCTCGGCGAGATGTGGCAGATCAACGACCGCGCCTGTGTCGTCTATCAGGCGAAGCCCTATGACGGCGTGGTTACGGATTTCCGCCCCATGCAGCAGTATGCGAAATATAGTCCCGCGGAAGGCGACTGGAGCCGGCTGGCGCTCGGAGGCCATGAAGTTCTAACCCTGCCGGTTTATCCTGCCGGCATGTTGCTCGAGCCATTTGTGAAGCATTTGGCCGACGCGCTTGAGACGACGATTTCCCGCACCATGCGATAACGCGAACCAATTTACTTCGGGCCTACTCTCCTTCTGAGATGAGGGGTGACACTCGAACCGAGTGTCCAAACGCAAATCCACAAAGGAGCATCGATGCCATGCAGGATCAACAGACATTGACTTCGTTATGGGCTGATGAGTCGGTCTTTAGGGGCAACCTCGACCGGACGCCGTTCTTGCTCGCACACAGTCTGTCCGGCCACCCTCTATTCGAGCTTTCCAGGCTGGTTCAACTCGCACAGTTGGTGAAGCGCAATTCGAATAATGTCGTCTATGATGCGGGCGATATCCGAGTCGAGGACAGATGGAACCGCCGTCCTCCGAAGCAGCACTCGCTGGAAGAGGTAATGGAGAGAGTCGATCGCGCCGGAGCTTGGGTGATTCTGAAACACACCGAGCAAGACCCGGAATACAAGACACTCATGGAAACGATTATGTCCGACATTCAATCCATGAGCGGAAGAGACCTTGGGAAGACGACCAGGAACCTGGAAGCCCAGATTATGCTTACTTCTCCTGGACGCGTTACCCCTTACCATCTCGACAACGAGTGCAATGTGCTGCTGCAGATCAAAGGCGAGAAAGACATCTTTATCTTCGATCAGACTGACAGAGAAGTGTTGACTGAGACGGAATTAGAGCGCTTTTGGATCGGCGATTGGAATGCCGGCGAATACAAGATGCGGGCGCAAGACAAAGCGCATGCCTTTCGCCTCGCTCCCGGGAGGGCTGTGCACATCCCCGTAAATGCCCCCCACTGGGTGAGAAATGACGCCAATGTTTCCATTTCCCTGAGCATCAATTTCGAATGGAAAGACGAATCGATTCCCAACGTGTACCGGGCCAACTTCTTCTTGCGCAAGCTCGGAATTCAACCAAAGCCCCCGGGGCAGTCCGGCTTCAGCGACAAAATAAAAGGAGTGGCGATCGCAGCTGGTTTTGTGCCGGTAAGAGCCATGGCCCGAGGATCCGTTCGATTGGTTCGGCGAGTGCGCCGCGCGGGCCTCAAGAAGTCAACCAACCAAGCCGCCACAGCATGATCTTCTTTTTCTCAAGTATGCTGGCAATCGGCATCGTCCTTTTACTGTGAATTCAAAACAACTGGGGAATACGGGCATCCCGCTGCCGGAACTCGCACTCGGCACCTGGCAATACCGCGGGGGTGTGGGGCCTTTGCGTGCTGGAGTTGAGCTCGGCGCTTGCTTCATCGACACCGCCGAGTGTTACGGGACCGAGCCCCTTGTCGGCGAAGCAATCCACGGAATCCGCGGCGGCATATTCCTCGCCAGCAAAGTATCTCCACGCCACTTTCGCTACAAGGACGTAATCAAGGCCGCCGAGTGCAGCTTGAAACAACTGCAGACCGATTACCTCGATCTCTACCAGTTGCACTGGCCCAACTACACGGTGCCTATCGCAGAAACGATGTCTGCCATGGAAAGTCTGGTCGCGATGGGTAAAATCCGCTTTATCGGTGTTAGCAACTTCACCGCCGCAGAGCTGCGTCGTGCGCAGGCCCAGCTTTCCAAAGTGCGCATTGTCTCAAACCAGGTTCGCTACAGCCTCGTGGATCGCTCTCCGGAACAGGACCTTCTCCTGTATTGCCAGGCAAACCAAGTCAGCTTGCTCGCGTTTAGCCCGCTGGCAGCCGGTTTCGACGTCTTGCGCCGCAGCGATCCCAGAGACTCTCTTGGTCAGGTTGCTGCGGCAGTAGGGAAGACCCGAGCGCAGGTTGCTTTGAACTGGTGTACCTCACACCCTGCCGTCATCGCCATTTTCAAGGCCGACAAAGTTGAGCATGTTCGCGAGAATTGCGCCGCTTCTGGTTGGTCGCTGACCCCGGAACAGTTCCGGTTCCTTGCCTCAAACATCGCAGGCTATCGCAGCCGGAGTCCCCTGGAACGACTTGCCCGAAGACTCGCGCGGCGTGCACTGCAACATGCGGGCCGCAATCTGGGAAGCGCAACCAGGATGGATCATGAGCAGAGACCATGAATAACAAGGGTCTCGCGGCTCTCTGCCTGCTGGTGGTGGCGGGAATTCTAGTGGCCGCGCTTTGGCCATTTACTCCTCATCCGCGAAACGAAGTAACCTGGGCCCCCGATGGGCATGGCCTCCGCTTCGGAGACTATGCCAGCATCTTCAGTTCCAGTGCCGCGGTGCGCCCTCCGAGTCCGGATGGAAATTGCAGTCTGGAGATTTGGCTTACACCCGGTCTAACCGACGATTTTAACGTCATTTTGGCTTATGCCCTCCCCGACAATCCCCAGCAATTTATGGTCGGCCAGAACGGGGACTCGTTTTATGCTGTTCGTATTCCACGCGGATCGTCCAAGGGGCCGTATATCGAGGTTAAGCGCGCTTTTCGACAGGGCACGCCAGTTCTCTTGACGCTGACTGCCGGCAAGCAGGGAACAAAAGTTTACCTGAACGGCAAGATGGCCAGAACTCGGGTGGACTTCGGCCTGACCGCAGATGCCTTGGCGGGCAGGATGGTCGTCGCCAACTCTCCGGTGGGTAACAATTCATGGTCCGGTTTGCTGCAGGGCATCGCCGTCTACGGTTTGGAGCTCTCTGACGAAGACGTGGCCCGGCACTATGACGCCTGGTCTGCCGGGGAACGCTCTGCCGGGGACCGTTCGAACCTGGTGGCGCTGGGAAGCGATGTGCTCTACCTGTTCCGCGAGGGCAGTGGGACGACTATCCATAACCTGGGTCCTTCGAAGCAACCCGACCTGTACATCCCAGCCCACTATCTGATCCTGAAGCCAGACTTCCTGCGCCCTTTTTGGAGAAACGCTTACGGGGATCCAACCGCCATCAAAGATATAGTGAATAACATCGTTGCTTTCATTCCACTGGGGTTTCTGCTGGCTGCATGGTTGTCCAGATCTCAGTCTACGGGACGTTCGTTTTGGCTTGCGCTCTTCATCGGCTCACTTCTCAGTCTTACCATTGAAGTCCTGCAATACTTCATTCCCATGCGTATTTCGGACACCATGGACTGGCTGCTGAATTCAGGCGGAACCATGCTCGGGGCGTGGCTGTTTGTTCTCGAAGCGCGCAATCACTGGCTTGGAAGGCTCCCGCTGGCCGGTCGTATTTGGAAGGTCTTATATCCAACGAACTCCCCCGCAACCAGCTCCGCCGAATCGAAATTGACAGCGTAGGCCTTATGGCAAAGCTGCAATGGGTTCACTGCCGAGGATCTGCTGTATCCGCCAAGCCACCGCGGTTCCGGCGGAAGTCAGAATTATCGCCAAACAGTAAAACATAAGCGGTAACAGGAAGGCGTACCGAACATGCAGGCCATTTCACAGAACACAAACTCGCCGGCCCTATCCGACGTTGGGGGCCACGCTAGCAGCGAAAAGGGGTGCCGGAAGAAGGTCGTCGTCCTGTTCTTTCCAAATCCCACTCCTGGCGACGAAACTCAATATCGGGTTCCCTACGCGCTCCTTTATCTCGATCGCATGCTGCGCGACCTCGACCTGGAGATCGTGTTAATTGACGAACAGTTGCAGCCCGATTACGCGTCGATTCTGGCGGAGAAGTGCGATCACCTCCTGCTCGCTGGAGTAAGTTCGCTGACCGGCGAACAGATCACGGGCGGGATCGCCTTTTCGAAGAAGGTGCGCGAGCTTTGCGATGCGCCCGTCGTTTGGGGAGGCTGGCATGCCACCTTGCTGCCCGAGCAGACACTGCGCGAGCCCTATATTGACTACGTTGTGATTGGTCAGGGCGAGCGTCCGCTGCGCCTGCTGGTCGAAAGCTTGCGCGATGGCAAGGATCCTTCCGGCAACATTCCCGGGCTGTGTTCCAAGCGCGGCGAGGATGTGACCATCAATCCAGCGGCGCCGGTGGAGGCAATCGTCGCTTTTCCGCCGATCGATATGAGCCGGTTGGACCTGAAAAAGTACCTGAACAAGAGCCGCTTGCCCGAGCGTTTTATCGGTTACTTTGCCACCCATGGCTGCCCTCTCGATTGTAGTTTCTGCTGCATCGGCGAAATTTATCAGCGCCGCTGGTATCACAAGGATGTCGCGCAGATCATCGAAGAACTCCGGTTTCTGAAAGAAAACGTGGGTGTCGACAGCCTACTGTTCGAAGACGACAATTTCTTCGTTCGCCCCCAGTTTGCCCGCGAACTTGCCCAGGCAATGATTGACGCCAAACTGAATTTGAAATGGGAAACCAGTGCACACGCTCATATCTTCACAAAGGCCTATACCGACGACGACGTACGCCTTTTTGCCCAATCGGGCTGCCAGCAGATTTATATCGGAGCCGAATCCGGTGATCAGGAAGCGCTCGACCTCCTCAACAAGCGGGCCACGGTTGAGGAAAACCTGCGCTTCGTCGAAATGCTCTCGCGGCATGGAATTCTGCCGCGCTTTACGACCATGGTGTGCTTGCCGACCGGCTCCGGGCGCGATTTTGAGCTGACGATTGACATGCTCCGCCGCGCGAAACTCGCTCACCGCAGCTTGCGCGCAAGCATCTTCTTCTACACTCCCTATCCTGGCACCCGCCTTTACGAAAAGGCAAAAGAAAGCGGTTTCGTTCCGCCGCCGCGCCTGGAGGATTGGGCGAAGCATACTCTGAGGAGGTTCAAAGCTCCCTGGGCCGCCAAAGGGATCGACTGGCGCCTTGAGCGTTTTGCGAATTTCTATCTTCCATTGGTGGACCCTAAGTTCTATCGCCTTGTGCGCTCCAGGAAGATTCGCCTGGTGGCCTTTGTCGTTAACAAGCTATTTTTTCCGATCGCATGGGTCCGCTTTCAGATGGGCTATTTCGGCGCCCCTTTCGAGGCTTCCATATTCCTGAAACTCTTGCGAATGTATAACAAAGCCACCGGCAGCCACATTTGCCTGGGGAATGGCAGTTATATTGAGCAATAAGAGGCGCATTAGCTGAAGAGATAACGTAATTGGAACAACAATGAAAATTGTCCATGTAATCGGAGCACGTCCTAACTTCATGAAGGTTGCTCCCGTGTTAGGTGCTCTGAGAGATCGAAAGAACGTGGCGCAAACGCTTGTTCACACCGGCCAGCATTATGATTTCCAAATGTCGGATGTGTTCATTCAGCAACTTGGAATTCCATTGCCCGACGTCAACCTGGCTGTAGGTTCTGGCAGCCACGCAAAACAGACTGCGGAAATCATGGTCCGCTTTGAGAGCGTAGTCATTGACTCCAAACCGGACTTGGTCCTGGTCTACGGCGATGTCAACTCAACCGTTGCGGCGGTATTGGTCTGCGCAAAATTGGGTGTGCGTGTGGGGCATGTGGAGGCCGGTCTCCGCTCGTTCGATCGCACCATGCCCGAGGAAATCAACCGTTTGGTCACCGATCAGCTTGCCGACCTGCTCTTTACGCCTTCCGAAGATGGAGATGAAAATCTGCGAAGAGAGGGAGTTGCCGCGGAGAAGATTTTCCGGGTGGGGAACGTGATGATCGACTCCCTGGTACGCTTGTTGCCTGCGGCGAAGAAAATCCCGCGGGATGGCATGCCCGAGCGTTATGCTCTGGTCACCTTGCACCGCCCAGCCAATGTTGACGACAGTGCGACGCTGAAGGAGCTTCTTGAGTTGCTGCTTGAGATCAACCGCGATCTGTCTGTGGTATTTCCCGCCCATCCTCGAACCCGTCAACGCCTTGCCGAGTTTGGGTTAAATGCCGATCAGCTCCACATCATCGACCCTCTGCCCTATATCGATTTTCTCGCCTTGCAAACTCGTTCGACTGTGGTAATTACCGATTCCGGGGGAATTCAGGAAGAAACCACGTATCTCGGTATCCCGTGTCTAACGGTGCGCGAAAATACCGAACGCCCCATAACAGTTTCGCAGGGGACGAACGTCCTGGTGGGCCGTGATTCCAAAAAATTGCGGAGCGAGTTATCCAGGGTGCTGAGTGGCGAAGCGAAGAAGGGAACTGTACCGGCTCTTTGGGACGGACACGCAGGGGACCGCATCGCAGACGTTTTGGTCGGGAACCCGTGACAGTCAATGGGATCGTCTACGGAATCCGTGCGTAGGATGTCGTTGATTCTACAAACTTAGGGAGGGATGACAGATGGACAGTGTGAATCGTCTCCAATTAACCTCGAGAGTTACCTATTATGCAGGCTGGCTCTTAGCTCTGCTCGGGGCATTCGTGCATTTCGGCATAGGGGCGGCTATGTTGCGGGGGATAGGCCTGCCCCAACGGAATTTGTTCGAGGGCAGCGTGATGCTGTTCTTGATTAGTGCCGTGTCGGCACTGCGAGTGCTCACTTCGACGAAAGTCAACTGACGACTTAGGAGTGGCAAACTCCAGTCAGAAGCACCAGCAACGCCGTTCCTTTCCCCGCTGGCCCTTCCCGTTGAGTCTGGGAAGTCTGCGCCTTTCCTGGTTTCCCCCCTCCCAATCTCCTCGCTTCTCGCTCTCCTCCCCAGCCCTTCCCGGGCTTGCGTCCAACCTCTCTCTACCTCTCATTTCTTTTCTTCTCATTGGCACGTTCCTGGTTTTGTCTCAATTAGTGCAAAGCCTTGCATCTTGACATTCTCGAAGATACGAGAGACTATGGGCCCGGATTTTTTGCGCGCATTTCACGTAACTTTGTTACGCTGATCCTCGTTAGGCTAACACTTGCCCCTCCCCTTAGGCAGATGTAAAAACACTTGCACACGGACGTGAAGGCCGTGCCCATTGAGGTCCGTAAGTGTCGCGCCTGCTATGTGTTGAGCGGAAGCCGAGGTCGGCCCATAGCGTGCATTGCATTCGGGATGAAGTCAGGTTCAGTCAGGTGTTCCCGCCTGAGCGCCAATTTTAAGGAGATTCGCTGATGAGAACGCAGAACTATGCGCTGGAAACTATAACCGCGCCGTCGCTTGGCATTTTCACATCTGACCGCCTAAACCACGCTGTCCGGGTATCGATGGCCACGCTATGCGCGCTGCTTCTGCTGGCCTCAGTTTCCCTGCCTCTGGCAGCTCAGACAGTTTCCTTCGCCGGCCTGCAGACGACCGTGGGTAGCGGGCTGTACGAACCAAATGTTGTTACCGTGGATGGCGCAGGCGATGTCTTCATTGGGGATACAGCAAACAACCGGGTGGTGGAAGTCCCCGCCTACTGCACCAGTAACTCCTGCCAGATCACAGTAGCGAGCGGACTGAATTCTCCCGAGGGCGTCGCGGTAGATGGCGCGGGCGATGTCTTTATCTCCGACACTCACAACAACCGCGTGGTTGAGATCCCGGCTGGCTGCACGAGCAGCTCGTGCCAGACCGTTATAGGAAGCGGATTCTCTGGCCCGGCCGGACTGGCCGTAGATGGGGCGGGCGATCTCTTTATAGCGGATTTCAGCAACAACAGAGTTGTAGAGCTTCCGCAGGGCTGCACCACCGGCTCCTGCCAGACGACCGTACCGGCCACTGGGCTCAGTGGCCCGGCAGGCGTTGCCGTGGATGGACTGGGTGATATCTTCATCGCGGATTACTACAACAACCGGGTCGTCGAGCTTCCAGCCGGTTGCACCACCAGCTCCTGCCAGACTGCTGTCGGCAGCGGGTTGAGCGGCCCCGCCAGTGTCGCGCTGGATAGCGCGGGCGATGTCTTCATCGCCAATCGAGGCAGCAGCCTTGTGACCGAGGTTCCAGCCGGTTGCACCACCAGTTCCTGCCAGACCACGGTCGGCAGCGGGCTGAACGGCCCCTTGGGGCTTGCGGTGGCCGTGGATGAAGCGGGCAACGTATTCATCGCCGACACCAACAACAACCGCGTCGTGGAAGTGCAGACCAATTCGGTCAGTTTCGGCGCCGTCAACATTGGTTCCAGCGGCTCGGTTACCTTGACCTATAACATCACTGCCAGCATTACCCTTGCCTCTAACCCCGTTGCTCTCACCCAGGGTGCGGCCAACATGGACTTCACCGCGACCAGCGCTTCGACCTGCGTCGGCAGCCAGTCTGCGGGCAACACTTGCACAATTACAATTAACTTCGCGCCAGCGGCACCTGGCCTGCGCGTTGGCGCCGTCCAAATTCTGAGTTCCACCGGAAGCCTGCTGGCCACGACTTTGATTAGCGGCCAGGGCGTCGGGCCGGCTTTAGCCTATGTCACCTCCCCGGCTCAGACCCTGATCGGGAGCGGATTTTATGGCCCGTTCGCCGCTGTGGATGCGGCGGGCAACGTCTACGTCGCGGATACCTACAACTATCGCGTCCTGGAAATCCCAGCCGGTTGCACCAGCAGCAGTTGCCAGCTCACCATAGGCAGTGGCCTGTCCGGTCCCCAGGCCATCGCGCTGGATGGTGTTGCGAATGTCTTTATCGCGGATACTGGAAACAATCGCGTCGTCGAGGTCCCGGCAGGCTGCACCACCAGTTCGTGCATGGTGACAGTGGCAACCGGACTGAACTCTCCCGAAGGCGTGGCCGTGGATGCCTTCGGCAACGTCTTCATCAGCGATACCCACAACAACCGGATGCTGGAGGTTCCAGCCGGCTGTACCAGCAGTTCCTGCCAGGTTATTTTCGGCAGCGGTTTGAACGGACCTTCAGATTTGGCCCTCGATGCATTCGACAATCTCTTCGTCACCGATTACAACAACAACCGGGTTGTGGAGTTTCCAGCCGGCTGTACCAGCAGCTCTTGTCAAACCACAATCGTCACCGGATTGGGCGGTCCCGGTGGCGTCGCGGTCGATGCCGCGGGCGACTTGTTTATCGGGGAGTTCAATAGCAGCCTCGTACTTGAGATTCCGGCCGGCTGCACCAGCAGTTCTTGCCAGAGCTTCGTCGGCAGCGGGTTAAAGAATCCGGTTGGCGTCGCCGTTGACGGAATGGGAGATATTTTCATCGCGGATACCTACAATAACCGCGTTGTTGATGTGCCCCGCTCGCAGGCGCCATCCTTAGCTTTCCCCTCAACAGTCTTAGGAAGCGCCAGCGCCCCGCAGGCCATTACCGTGCAAAACATCGGCAATGCGGGCCTCACTTTCTCCAGCTTCTCGGCCAGCGCCAACTTCAATATCGATGCCGGCACAACCACCTGCTCGGCTTCCTCTCCGCTGGCCGCAGGCGCATCCTGCAACGTCGGCGCCGTTTGCGTTCCGACCGCGACGGGTACCCTGAGTGGCCTTCTCACGCTTACCGACAACGCACTGAACGGCGCGCCTTCCACGCAGAAGATCGCGCTTTCGTGCACGGGCGCTGGAACAGCTCCATCGATCACCAGCGCAAGTGGCGTAGCCTTCGTTGTCGGCGTTGCGAACTCTTTTGCCGTGACCACGACAGGCTTGCCCACCCCAGGCATCACGGAGACAGGCGCTCTACCTGCCGGCGTCACGTTCGTTGACAATGGCAACGGCACCGGTAACTTGGCCGGGAAGCCGACGGCGGGTGGCACGTTCCCAATCACATTTACTGCCACCAACGCTGCGGGTCACGCGACCCAAAGCTTTACGCTCACAGTGTCCATCGGAACAGAGGTAAGTCTCGGCGGCTATTACAACGTCTACGGTATCGCAACCGCCGGAACCAGTACGAAATCCGGTGGCTTCGACAATGACGGCTACGCTTACAATTCCAGCCTGCTCGGTACGTCGCTCAGTTACCAGGGCGTGGCCTTTCCTCTAGTTGCGGCCAACACACTCGATGCGATCAGCTCGCAAACGGTGCCGGTGCCGCCTGGATCCTTCACAAACCTCTTCTTGCTCGGCGCCGCTGTCAATGGAACGCAGACTAACCAGTCTATCGTCGTCACTTACACCGATGGCACAACAAGCACCTTAACGCAGAACTTCAGCGACTGGTGCCATCAGCAGGGTTACGCAGGCGAAACCCTGGTCATCGCGACGGCGGATCGCATCTCGGCAAACGGGTCGACTCAGACCATTACCTGCAACCTCTATGGCTACACATTCGCTTTGACCTCGGGCAAGACTGCGGCCAGCGTGAGGTTGCCTTCTAACCGCAACGTCGCTTTCCTGGCCTTGGGCCTCGGCTCTGTCCCGTCAACCCCCATCGTTCCTTATATCCAGGTGAACGGCGGCAGTTGGCAAAATACCAACACCGCGACCGTCAGTGCTGGCTCCAGTGTGAATCTCGGCCCGCAACCTCTCACGGGCGGTTCGTGGAGTTGGACCGGTCCCACGGGTTACACTTCCACCTCGCGTCAGATCAACAACATTCCATTGAACTCTGGTGTCAACACCTATGTGGCGACTTACACCAATCCTGGCGGCGGCGTAAGCACCATGACGTTTACGATCACCGTTGCCGGATGGGTGGAGATCGGAAACAATATCAACTCCATCGCCTGCGCCTCCGACGGTACGCTGGTGGTCGCCAATGACTTCAATCAGTCCGTCTGGGAGTATGTCTCGGGAACCTGGACCCAGCTTCCTGGCCAGATGCGGCATGTGGCGATTGTCAGCAAGAGCAGCATCTGGGGCATTGGCCTCAACGGCAATGTCTACTACCTAAACGGAAACAGCTGGTCGCAGGTCGGATCGAACGCTTCGTACATCGCGGCCGGTTCCGACGGAACCGTGCTGGTCGTGAGTTCACGCGACGGGTCCATCTGGAAATACGTCTCGCCCAATAACTGGACGCAAGTCCCCAATGGTTATGCGAGCGTTATCTCGGTCGTCAGGAACAACGACTACTTTGTCGTGAACAACGGTAACGTCTACCAATACAACGGCAGCGGTTGGGCGAAGGTCGGAAGCGGCGCCGCTTATATCCGGGCGTCGTCCGACGGAACCGTGCTGGCAACCACTAACTCGGGCCAGATCTATCAATTTGTGTCGCCTAACAACTGGACACAGCTTTCGGGTTCCATGCTGATCGCCGACCCGGTCAAGGCGAACGTCTTCTTCGGTATGGGCTTGGACTACAACGTGTACAGCTATGGCACTCACTGAGGTAAACAGGACGACGGATTGAAGAACTCTATCCTTCGGGAAAGGTATTGACTCGAAAGCCGCGCCCGGTCGTATCGGGCGCGGTTTTGTTGTTTGCGCCCATTGCCCGCCGGGGTGGGGAGACCGGGGATACTGACTCCTTAAACGGATCCCATTGGGGCGGCTTAGCAGTTTCCTGAAACTTAATTCTGGCCTCTATTGGGTGGGGCAACGGTTTACCGCTGCCATCAACGCGGCCTGAAGTCGAGGTTTTCCAGCAAACTGTTAAGCCGAGCAGCCTCTACGGTACTGCAACTTCCACCGCACTCGAATAATCGCTTTCTTGCCCGGCTGAATTCACGGACGTCGCCACGTAGGAGTACGTTTGCCCCGGCGCTACGCCGTTGTCGGTGAAGGCTGCACCGGAATCTAAGCTGGAATTAACCTTGGAGTAAGTGCAACTTGCTGATACGCAGCGGTAAACGTTATAACCCGCCGCGTCCTCAACAGTATTCCAGGAAAGATCTACATAAGGCATAACCCCTGTGCCCGCCATGGACCCAGTTGCATTTGAGTCTGTCGCGTTGCTCGAAAACGACAGAGTGCCGGATGCTGCGCCGCTGCTTTGCGGCGTAAAGGCAACATTAACCGTTATGCTCTGCCCAGCCGGGATCGTCAACGGAAACGATATCCCTTGCAGTGCGAACAGCGAACTGCTGCTGGTGGCGGAAGAAACAGTCACGTTGTTGCCGCTCGCGCTCAGCGTTGTCGATACGACTCCCGTGGTTTGAACCGTGACGTTACCAAAGTTCAGCGAACTCGGGTTGACAGTGAGCTGACCGGCCGCCGTGTTTGTGCCCGTACCTGTGAAATTTATGTTCACTCCAGGTCCCATAACAAAAGTGCTGCCAAACGTCATACCCACACTCTGCGGGGCGAAGGTGACGCCCAACGTTACACTCTGCCCATTTCCTAAGACCAGAGGAAAACTCGGCCCGCTTACGGAAAAGGCGCCGCCCAGAGTTTGTAGTCCAGAAAGCGTAAGATTCCGGGCTTGACTGTTTGTAAGAACCACCTGAGTTGTTGCGGTCGTTCCGACTCCAACCGAGCCAAATGACAGGCTCGCCGGACTCGCCGTTACCGGCTGCGCGGTCACTCCCGTGCCTGTGACAGGGAGGTTGAGCGTGGTGTTGGACGAGCCCATTGTAAAGCTGATCTTCCCGGCCATCCACGCCGTCGTGGTGGGCGCGAAGACCACGCTGATATCAATGCTCTGACCAGAAGAGAGCACGATCGGCATGCCCATAAGAGGCACGCTGAATTCCGAGCTACTCGAACCGATGGATGAAATGCTAACGCTGTTTTGCCCGTTATTGGTCAGCGAAACGAGTTGCGTTTCTGTTTGGCCAATCGGCACCTGCCCAAAGCGCAGGCTGGCGGGCCAATTAGTGAGTGCCGCTGCGTCCGCACGCGCTTTAGGTGTTAGGAAGCTCAGCAGGACTGCCACGCTGATGATTGCGATTGTGAAAGAGCGGTAGGAACCAGAGCGAGTAACTGATTGGGGAGGTCTCATAGCACCCCCAGTGTGCCGCGTTCCTCTTAGAAATCAAAATTCCGAAAGTGAAGTCCGCAATTGGCAGTGGGATGGTGATTACTATGGACCTAAGTGACTACCCAAGCGATAATACTTTGGGCAAATCGCGACGAGTGTGCAATGCAAAACAATCTGCTTTCATGTTCGGTAAACGTGACTAAGGTAACTAACTGAGTGTGCTCGCTCATGACATATTAGGAACAAAAGACTTGCGCGATAACGAGGTGCCTGATGTGTGCCTTGTGTTGATCGCCAATACTGTTTCTCGCAAGGTCTCAAGGATGGGAACGGACGTGATTTGTCCTCGCAGTGGCAGCCGGCGCGACTACCCTCTGAACCGGGGCCCGCACGAGTTCTTCGAGGAACAGGCCAAGCGCGCATCGGATGTTTCCGCTCTGACCATGGGCTCCGAGCAGATGTCTTACCAGGAATTGAATTCCCGCTCCAACCGCCTGGCGCATTTTCTCTCCGAGCAGGGTGCCAAATCTGAACGCCTGGTGGGTGTGTGTGTCGATCGGTCGTTCGATTCGGTGGTGAGCCTCCTCGCCATCCTGAAAGCCGGCGGTACTTATCTGCCGCTCGACCCTAAGTTTCCCAAAGAACGTCTCGCGTTCATGCTGGCGGACTCCGAGGTCTCCCTTGTTCTATCCCATTCTTCCGTGCGTGACCGGCTGCCGGAAACAACCGCTCGCGTTGTTCTGCTGGACCAGGACAAGGAGTCGCTTTCCGAAGCTCCCTCGACGAACCTCTTCGTAAGCAACAACCCTGACCATTCGGCCTACCTCATCTATACGTCGGGCTCCACAGGAAAGCCAAAAGGAGTAATGACCCCACGGCGAGCCTTGGTCAACTTCCTCCTGTCCATGGCGGAGACCCCGGGAATTACCGCGTCGGATACGCTCTTGGCGGTTACTACAGCCTCATTTGATATTTCCATCCTGGAATTCTTTCTTCCTTTAGTAGCCGGTGCCAGAATTGTCATAGCGACTGCCGAACAGGCTGCGGACGCGCGCTCTCTCCAGGAGTTGCTTCGGCAGCATGACGTCAGGGTAATGCAGGCAACGCCAACCACCTGGCGTATGCTGCTTGAAAACGGCTGGGAAGGGAAGAGCAACCTGCGAATCTTCTGCGGAGGCGAAGCCCTCACCGCAGACCTCGCTGGCCAATTGCTTCCCCGTTGCCGCGAGCTTTGGAACATGTATGGGCCGACCGAAACCACCATCTGGTCCTCCACAGAACGCATCATTTCTCCGGACCACATTTCCCTCGGTTCGCCGATTGCCAATACCCAATTTCATGTTCTCGACGAAGACCGCAAGCCCGTTTCTGTGGGCGTGGCCGGCGAGCTCTGGATCGGCGGCGCGGGCCTGGCTCGAGGGTATCTCAAGCGCCCGGAGCTGACCGCGGAGAGATTCGTCGCCGGTCCCGCTCCTCCCGATCGTCCGGATGCACCCCTATACCGGACTGGAGACGAAGTTCGCTATCGCTCCGATGGCACTCTGGAATTTCTCGGTCGTCTCGACCAGCAGGTGAAGCTCCACGGTTTTCGCATCGAGCTGGGTGAGATCGAGAGCGCACTCTCCCATATTGAAGGAATCGTGCAGGCAGTCGTCATGCTGCGACAAGATCATCCCGGAGACAAGCGCCTGGTTGCCTATTACACGGGCCGCGTCGGTTTAAGTTCTACCTCTTTGGCGCAGGCCCTGAAAGCTACGCTGCCCGAATATATGGTTCCGTCCGTCTTTCTGCGGGTGGATAGATTCCCTCTCACACCAAACGCCAAACTCGATCGCCAAGCTCTGCCGCCGCCCAAGGGTAAACGCCCACTTCTCGCGCAGGACTTTGTTGCCCCGCGCACCGTGGCGGAAAAACAATTGGCGAGTCTCTGGTGCGAGCTGCTGCAAGTCGAAGACGTTGGCATCGACGATAGCTTTTTTGATCTGGGCGGCAATTCGCTGGCAGTTGTCCGCATGGTGAATCAGTATCACACCCGCTTCGGGCACGAAATTTCCCCCGTCAAGGTTTTTCAATATCCCACGATCGCGAAGCTCTCAGAATTCCTGGAAGGGAGCGACAAGAAGAGCGACTTCATTGCCGAAGCCGAAAGTCGGACTCGTCGTCAGCGGCATCCCCAGCGCGGCCCGCAGCCTGATTCGGCATTTGCGCACGACCCGGCGCGCGACGCCGTAGCCGTGATCGGCATGGCCGGCCGTTTCCCCGGCGCAGCCAACATCGATCAACTTTGGCGCAACCTCTGCAACGCTGTCGAATCGATCTCGTTTTTCACACCCGAGGAATTAGGCCCGGGCATTGACGAACAGTTACGCCATGATCCCGATTACATTCGCGCTCGCGGCTTGATCGAGGGCGCGGATCTTTTCGACGCCGCTTTCTTCGGCATCAATCCGCTCGAAGCCCGGGTGATGGATCCGCAACAGCGCGTCTTTCTCGAGCTTGCCCAGCACGCGCTTGAGAATGCCGGCTACGACCCCGAACGATGCAAAGGATCCATCGGCGTCTTCGCCGGCATCGGCGACAACCACTACTACACGACCAATCTCCTCACCCAGCCCGATCTGCTGGCCATGGCTGGCAAGCTAGCCGTCGAGTACGGCAACCAGAAGGATTACATTGCCCTTCGCACCGCCTATCTGTTGGACCTCCGCGGGCCCGCGGTAAGCCTTAACACTGCCTGCTCGACCACACTCCTGACCATCGACCAGGCCTACCGCTCGCTGCTTGACCATGAGTGTGACATCGCTCTCTCGGGCGGCGTTGACATCACGGTTCCCCAAAAGAGCGGCTTCCTCTATCAAGAAGGAGGCACCTTTGCCAAGGATGGTCACTGCCGTCCTTTCGATGCCGACGCCACCGGAACCATGTTTTGCGACGGCGCCGGCGTGGTCGTTCTCAAGCGGTTCGCCGATGCCCTCGCCGATGGCGACACCATTTACGCGGTCATCCGCGGCACCGGCAAGAACAATAATGGCGCGCGCCCCGCGTCTTTTCTGGCCCCGAGCGTAGACGGACAAGCCGAAGCGATTGCTTTGGCGCAATCCAACGCCAACGTTCCCCTCGAGACTATCCGCTATATTGAGGCGCATGGCACGGGCACGCCCGTCGGCGACCCCATCGAATTCGAGGCGCTGCGCAAGGTGTTTGAGTGCAAGACCGGGAAGAAACAGTTCTGCTACATCGGATCCATCAAGGGCAACATCGGGCATCCAACCAATGCCGCCGGAGTTGCCGGCCTGATTAAAACCGCTCTGGTTCTCCACCACGAGCAGATTCCGCCGACGCTCCATTTCAAAAAGCCGAATCCCAAGATCGACTTTGCCGGCAGCCCGTTCATCATGACCGACAAGCTCATCCCGTTCCCGCGCGGAGAGCAGGTGCGCTGCGCCGCGGTCAGCTCTTTTGGCTTTGGCGGAACCAACGTCCACATCATTCTCGAAGAGGCCCCCAAGCCGAAGGGCGCGCGCCCATCGCGTCCGCTGCAACTCGTGCCGCTTTCCGCAAAGACTCCAACGGCACTTGAGGCTTACAGCCGCGCGTTGGCGGACCATCTCACCAGCCTTGCGCCAGAAGCCTTTGCCGATGCGGCCTACACATTTCAAACCGGCCGCAAGCAGATGGCCCATCGGCGCTTCGTGGTTGCCGCAGACCCTGGAGAAGCTGCCCAACTCCTCCTCCAGCCCAATCCCTTGCGCTGCGGCGCAAAGCGCTGCGATCGGCGCAATCCTGCCGTCGTCTTTCTCTTCGGCGGTCAGGGCACGCAGTACGTCAACATGGGCCTGAACCTCTACCGGGATGAGCCTTTGTTCCGCGCTGTCGTGGATGACTGCTGCGAATACCTCCAGCCTCATCTTGGACGGGATTTGCGTGATCTTCTCTATCCCCAGCCTCGAGATGAGCACACCGCCCAGTCCTCGCTCCAGGACACGTTCTTCACTCAGCCATCAATTTTCGTGATCGAGTACGCGCTGGCTCGTTTTTGGGAGAGCCTGGGCGTCGAACCGGCCACGATGGCCGGGCACAGCATAGGAGAATTTGTCGCTGCCACGTTCGCCGGCGTGTGGAACCTAGAAGACGCTCTCAGCGTCATCGCTTTGCGCGGCCGCTTGATGCAGAATCTCCCCCGCGGTTCCATGATTGCCGTCAGCGCCAGCGCGGAGTCAATCGCGAAAATCCTTCCGCCCACGCTTCAGATTGGTTCAAATAATGCTCCTGCTCTATGCGTCGTCTCCGGGCCGGAAGGCGATGTGGCCCAATTCCAGAAGCAACTCGAAGCGGGAAAAACCGTCTGCCGCCACCTGCATACTTCTCATGCCTTCCACTCCGCAATGATGGATCCTATAGTCGAGCCGTTGCGCGAGGCGGTCGAAAAAATCCAGTTGCACCCTCCGGCGAAACCCTTTGTCTCGACGGTCACGGGGCGCCCGATTACCGTCGACCAAGCCACCGATCCCGCCTATTGGGCCCATCATGCTCGCGCCACGGTGGAGTTCTCAACCGCAATCCAGTACCTCAAGGATCAGGGATACGACCTTTTCCTCGAATGTGGACCCCGTTCCACGCTATGTGCGCTGGCTCGCCAGCATTTCACACCCGGCCACCCCGCCACTGCGATTCCCACATTTGCCGATAGGCATCAGAACAACACCGAGTCGGCGACTCTTCTCTTCGCCATGGGCTCTCTCTGGCAAAACGGAGTGGCCATTGACTGGGACGCCTTCTACGCCAATGAGGACCGCCTCCGCATACCGTTGCCAACCTATCCCTTTGAGCGCCAGCGATTCTGGGTAGACCCTGCCATTGCGCCCGCTGTACGAGCCGTCGAAGCCGCGGATTCTCCAGCGCTCGCGCCTACCCATCTCGAACGAGCTGTGTCTGCCTCTTCACCCGAGAGCGTTGCCTCACCGAACTTGTCATCCTTACGCACAAACCGCATCGCCGCCCGGGTGCTCGACCTGCTCGTGCCCGTCTCCGGGCGCGAACGCTCGCAGCTCACTACCTCCGCCACCTTCATGGAACAGGGACTCGACTCGCTAGCCCTGACGCAGGTGGCCTTTGCCCTCCGCAAGGAGTTCGGCGTCAAGGTCAGCTTTAGTCAGCTGATGAATCAGTGGCCCAACATTGAAATGCTGGCAGCCCACCTCGATGCCGCGCTGCCTGCCAGCTTTCTTGCGGAAGGCTCTGCTAGTCAGACTGCTCGGCCTGCTCTTCCACCTCCCGCCACGCCCTCGCCGGGAGAAGTCCAGCCGAACCTGCAGAACAGCAGCAGGGGTCTCGAAGAAGTCGTCGCCGAGCAAGCGCGCACGATCGCCCGGCTGGTCGCCCTGCTCGAAAAGGCCGGCGTCAATCGGACAACCGCGCCTGCTCCCGTCGGCGCACAACCCACAGCATCGAGGTCGCCGCAAAATCCCGCAGCGGCGCCAGTTCCACCGACATCCGGCCCGCGTGAAGTCGAATCCACCGTTCCGCAGCGCGGCATCTATGCCTCATCACGCCTTTGCGAACATTTGTCAGTCTCTTATAACGAATCCATGACGGTGCGTTTCACCGGCACGATCTCAATCGAGAAAATGTCGCATGCCATGGACCGCTTGGTGGACCGACACGACGCTCTCCGGGGCTGCTTCGACGAAAGCGGACACGTGATGAAGATCGCGCCCGAGCTAAGAGTCCCGATGCCGGTAACGGATCTTTCGGCGATCACAGACTCAGCCCGGCAAGGCGAGAGGCTCCGCAAACTGATTGCCGGGGAGACTGCGCTACCTTTCCCGTTACCCGCCGGTCCGCTGTTCCGCTGCCAAATGGTTTTGCTGGGTGCCGATCGTGCGGCCGTTATCTTCACGGCGCACCACATCATCTGCGATGGCTGGTCGCTGGATGTCCTGATCCACGATCTCTGCGCTTTCTATTCCGAGGAAGTCTCCGGCGCACCCGCATCCCTGGAGCCGGCGCTAGGCTACGCCGATTATGTGCAGAGCGTGAACTCGCGCCATCGCTCCGAGGAGTTCAAGGATGCGGCCCGCTATTGGCATGCAAAGTTCAGCGACGGCTTTCCGTTGCTGCAGCTTCCCACAGATCACCCTCGGAGCGCGCGGCGTGACTTCACTGCGCGCCGCCTCGATCACCCGATCCCGGCCCCGGTGGTGCACCAGCTCAAAACCCTGGCGGCAAAACAGGGTTGCAGTTTCTTCGCCCTGATGTTGAGCTCCCTGGCCGTCCTTCTGGCCCGCGTCTCAAAGCAGCGGCGCTTTGTGATTGCCCTTCCAACGGCCGAGCAACCCGACATCGGTCAACCCGGTCTAGTCGGGCACTGTGTCAACCTTCTCCCCTTCCCGGTCGAGTTACGCGCAGGGGAGCCAGTCAGCGTTTTTCTCAATCGAGTACAGCGCGACCTTCTTTCTGCCCACGACCATGGCATCTTCACCATGGTGAGTTTGCTGGAGGATCTGCATCCGGTCGTGCCGGCGCACGGCGTTTCGCCAATCTCGGCGGGCCTGACGAACGTTAAGAAGTTCAGGCCAAACCAGCTGCCGCAATCGGGATTTAACGTCGACTACGACGCCAACCCAAAAGCCTGCGAATCGTTCGAGTTTTATCTGAATGCGCTCGAGCTGGAAGAAAATATCGAACTCCATTGTCACTACGACATCGGCCTTTTCGAGGATCTGACGATTCGAGAATGGCTTGCAACGCTGGGCACGATCTTTCAGAACCTTACGGCCGATCTCTCGCGCGAAGTTCTCGATCTCGCCGGACTCTACACCAACGCTTCTCCCGCAACTGAAATTGTTTACGCGCTTACCTCGGCGAACGAAACTGCTCAAGAATACGGTTCTGCTCCACAGCCGCCGCGGACATCCCTGGATTCGCCGGCTCGTTCCACCATGGACGAGTCCGAATTGCTCCGCGCGCTGCTGCCGCTGTGGCAGCGAGTGTTAGGCATCCGCGCGATCGGTTCGGACGATGACTTTTTTGCCCTGGGCGGCCACTCCATCGCGGCGGCCGAATTGTTTGCCCTGATCGAGCGTGAACTAGCCCGTGTTGCGCCCCTGTCCATTCTTTATGATGCCTCGACTCCGCGAATGCTGGCTCGTCTCCTGTGCGCAGGCAACCAGGCGGAAAACTGGAAATCGCTCGTCCCAATCAATCGCTCCGGAGACCGCCCTCCGCTTTTCCTGGTGCACGCCGCCGAAGGCAACATCCTGCTCTATCGTTCCCTGGCCGCCCACCTCGCCGCCGATCAGCCCGTCTACGGATTGCAGTCCGCCGGTCTCCACGGCCTTTCGCCCATCGACGGCCGTTTTGAAACTGTGGCGGCACACTATATCAACGAGATCCGCCACGTACAGCCGCATGGCCCCTACATGCTGGGAGGCTATTGCCTGGGTGGCACGCTCGCCTTGGAAATGGCGCAGCAGCTCATCAGATCCGGTGAGACGGTGGGCCTGGTCGCCCTCATTGAGATCTACAATATCCGCACCATGCGCTGGCCGCTCCCGTTGCACCAGCGGCTGATCAATCGTTTGATTCTCAATCCCTATTTTCATCTCCAAAATCTGATGGCCGCGGAAGGCGCGGGCAAGCACACATTTTTCATGGAGAAATTGCGCGTCGAGATGGCCCGGATCAGAACGTCGGTTCGCCTGGGCTGGGCCCATCTCCAGCATCGCCTCATGGCCGATGCCGACGCTACACCTCCAGCAAACGTCGCGGAGATCTACGAAGAAGCCTTCGCTCAATATGACGTCAAGCCCTATCCCGGAGAATTGACCCTGTTTCTCGCGGAGCGGCATCTGGCAGGCTTTGACTCTCCTCTGGGAGGCTGGGGGAAGGTTGCGCAGGGCGGCGTTCGCCTGTTCCCGCTCCCGATCAGTCCCCGCGGCAGCCTCGTAGAGCCCTTCGTCGGCGACCTTGCTCACCTTTTGCGCGGCTGCTTGGACCGCGCCCTCGAAAATTCAAAAATTGTTGTCCATGAGCCTATTTCGGGACTCCTCAGGACGCATCAGTCTCAGTAAGCTTCTTTCTCGGCGACTCGATCTCGATCGTGAACGCTGAAGGCTTACGTTACAGAGGCCGGCGTGCTTCGCGAAGATTGCGCGAAGTCTCGCTTTGCCGATACAAGAATCTTTCCTGAGAGAGTGCCTGTGGAATCAGTCTCATCGCACGCGTGGCGGGCTGGACCTGAGAAACCGGAATTGCTTGCCGGTCGCGTCCATATCTGGCGGCTTTCGCTGGATGCTGCGCGCTTGGGGGAAGAGTTTTCGTCGTTTTCCGAAGCGCAAGGTGAGGTGCTCGCTCCCGGCGAACTGGCCCGTGCCTCGCGCTTTCACTTCGACCGGGACCGTGTCCGCTATGTGCGCTGCCGCGTCGCCCTCCGGCTCTTGCTGGCGCGCTATTTGGACCTTGCCCCCCCGCACATTCGATTTACCTATACGCCGAACGGCAAGCCGGAACTCGCCGCCGATCAAAGTTCCCGCCAGCTGCGGTTCAACGTGTCCCACTCCGACGATATGGCCTTGATTGCGGTTGGCGTTCAGGATGCTCTCGGTGTCGATATCGAAAAAATACGTCCCGACGTGAAGACCGCTGAATTGTCGGAAAGGTTTTTCTCCGCGCGCGAGCGCGCGGCCTTGCGCTCACTGCCGGAACCGATGCGCGTGGCCGCTTTCTATGCTTGTTGGGCGCGCAAGGAGGCATTTCTCAAGGCCATCGGTGAAGGGCTCGGCTTTCCACTTGAAGACTTTTCGGTTTCGGTCCATCCAGAGAAGCAGCCCTGCCTCGAGGAGATCAAGGGGGACCCGAATGCTGGGCAGCAGTGGTCGCTTCTCGACGTCGAAGCCGCTCCGCACTTCCGGTCCGCAGTCGCCGTGGAACGCGCCGGCGCGTCCATTGCGGCTTTTGACCTGTTGGCATGATTGCCGAAGGCTCGCGGATAACTGAGCCTTAAGCCCAGTACGACGGTTACTTGAAGTCAGACGGCTGCGACATGAAGATCAATACTGGATGGGCCGGCGCCGAAATTCCGAGTTTGCATTACTGGTCGCTTTCTCGAGCGCGTTCTGGTGGACGCCCCTCGCGACTACATTCCGCCTCGCCTGGACCAATGAAGCCTATACCCACATCATCCTGATTCTTCCCCTGAGCCTGGCGCTCATTTACTTCGAGTCCAAAACACTACAGCCCGCGATCGTACCCAGCCGCCTCGGCGGGGTATTTCTTTTCGTAATGTCCTTGGCGCTCGCCTATTTCGCGCGAAGCAGCGGCGCCTTCCCGCCCGATGTGCAGCTTACCTTGAGCATGTTGGCTGTCGTGGTTTGGTGGGTCGCATGCGTCGTGTTCTGCTTCGGCCTCCACGTTTTCCGCGCCTTTCTTTTTCCACTTTGTTTTCTGTTCTGGCTTGTACCGTTGCCAAATTTCTTGTTGAACTGGATTATCGCGGCCTTACAAAATGGTTCAGCGGCAATGGCGCGCTGGCTATTCCTGTGGGCTCGCGTTCCAGTAACACTGAACGGAGTCACGTTGTCTCTTCCCCGCCTTGATATCGAGGTCGCGCGGGAGTGCAGCAGCATCCGTTCCAGCATGGTGCTGATCGTCACCACCATGGTTCTGGCGCACCTGTTCCTCAAGTCCCCATGGCGCAAGGCGCTGGTAGTTCTGTTTGCGATTCCACTTACGGCCGCCAAGAACGCCCTCCGGATCTTTGTGATTGTCGCGCTGGCAACGCGCGTTGACCCCGCATACCTGGACGGGAACCTTCATCATCGCGGCGGCATCGTCTTCCTGATGGTCGCGCTGGCGGTGACCGGCACTCTGCTCTGGCTGCTTGCGCGAAGCGAAGCGGGCAGTAAATCTAAGCTGGCGGCTGATCGCGTCCGAAATCCGTGATCGGCAATGCAACTTTCTTTCGGGCCAGCCAGAAGTGAACCTCGACGAAGATGCGCGCAAAACCGCGGAAACGCAATTTCGAGGGACGACTTGCTGCGGTTACCGTACCTCTGAGCGCCGCATCCCGAAACGGACCAACGTTGCGCCCGCACAAATCAGCCCGGCTCCGGCCAGGTACATCGCAGAAGAACCGCCTTCTGGAACCCGCTGCGTCGGCCGGCAACTTCTTTCCCGGTAGTAATCGCATCCCCGGTTCGCCTCTCCCCAGGATGCAGGAGCGAAGCAGAGAAGGAGCAACGCGATCAACAGCCATTTCGAACGTAAGATAACCATGATTTCAGAGAACTCCAAACTTTCTACGGGGGATCTGCTGGGGAGGGGAACGACCGCTTGTTAAGCGGATCGCCAAATGCACTACTTAGCCATAATAAACTAACCCTACTGGACTAGTCAACGTGCAAGCTCTTGCAACAATGATTGCAAGCAAATGCAACTAGCACCAACGTGCTATGCCCTCTTCTTGAGATTCCCTTGCAGCAACGATCGAACCGGGTAACTGAGGCTGCTGGCCGCGAGAGCGGTGACAAGGATAGACTGTCGCGTATGAGGATGCATCTTGGAACAGTGTGCCTGCCCTTGTTGGCATTAGCGGCTGCGCTGGCGTGTCATCCGCCGGCCCAGCCCGCTCCGGAGGCCCCGAAGCCTCCTCCCACTCCCCATAGCGTAACCCTGACGTGGAAAGCACCGCGGGTGACCGCCCGGATGTCGGTGATTGGCTATAACGTTTACCGCTGGACAAAGAATAACCCCAGTAATGTGAGAATCGCCACGCGGATTCCTGGCCCGCCGTTTGAAGATCGCCAGGTAGCCAGCGGACAGACATATTTCTATGCAGTCACAGCGCTGGATCAGGCGGGTCGAGAGAGTCGGCTTTCAGAGAACATTCAAGCGACGATTCCCTAGCATGTTTTCTCCGCCGCGCCTGCTACAGATTGAGAAGGGAAATAGTCTGTGTGCAATTGTTTGCACATACATGGTGCCGATGAGACGATTTTGGGAGAGGAATCGCTAGTCTCGCATCGTCTCGTAGCCCCGTTCACCTTGACCGAATGCTTTCCCTCGAGTCTGGGTTTACAATAGAGAGCATACGAGAACGGTCTGGCATAAGGCGCGCAACCTTCAAGTACACCGCCTGTGACTGGCAGTTGGGGGACATAGAAATGCGATTTCGGGTCACATTGTTGGCAGCATTTGTCGGCCTCAGCCTGATTTGTGCGGCGCAACAGGCCAATACGTCATCAAAGGCCAAAACTTCGAATGAGTTCAAGGTGAAGAATCCGTCCGCCGACGTCGCCACGCGCTCGACCGCTGCAGCCAAGCCGGTAACGGGATCTGCCTCCGCCAAGAATCTGGAAGGCATCGAACGCCAGACGCCTACGGGCAGGGGCACTCACAAGAAGACTGCTGCTGCGGTCTTGCCGCCGGAGCGCGGGAAGCCGAATGCAAGAATCAACTTCAAAGCTAGCTCTGGCGCGAGCGCGGGTCTAAGCCGCTCGGGCCCGAATCGCTTGGCAGGGCGGATGAAGGACAAAGGGTCGAAATAACAGGCGCAGTGGCAGCCGCTTCCTCTGGGGCATGAGTTGCCGGCGATCTTGCTCCCGCTCGTCTGGGCTCTTTCAGCGAATATTTCAGCAGGCAGTACAAGGCGCGCACGCCGTCCTTCCATCCGATCTTCTTGCCCTCCTCATACGTGCGACCGCAATAGCTGATGCCCACCTCGTAAATGC